>Ga0209718_1000443_pt1 | contig 56496 bp, 43 predicted proteins | sample AD_JPNAS1_MetaG_FD_184420 | JGI IMG/M metagenome (GOLD analysis project Ga0209718, IMG submission 184420) | Active sludge microbial communities of municipal wastewater-treating anaerobic digesters from Japan - AD_JPNAS1_MetaG (SPAdes) (version 2) | ecosystem: Engineered > Bioreactor > Anaerobic...
ATCTTGGCGTGATGGTCGATGAAGAGACGATTCTCAACGCGGTGAAGGAGCACGACCCCGATCTCGTCGGTCTTTCAGGGCTCATCACCCCTTCGCTCAAGGAGATGGAGAAGGTCATCTCCCTCTTTGAAGCGGAAGGCCTTCAGCTTCCCGTCTTCGTCGGCGGGGCGACGACCAGCGAGGTGCACACCGCCCTGAAGCTCGCTCCGCTTTCAAGGGGCGCGGTGATCCGGACGAAGGATGCCGGCGAGATGGCCCTGACCGCCGTCGAGGTGCTCGGGCCACAAGGTCAAGCTCGCTTGGAAGCGATTCGAACGCAGTACGAAGCGATTCGAATGCGCTATACCCAAGAAGCAGAGCCCTCCAGAGGATCAAAAGAGGATCTCCTTGAAAAACAGGAGCAGAAACAAACGGGCCTGAAGGCGAAACGGTATGGAGTCTTCGTGAAGGATGATTTTGATCTTTCCGAATTGGAAAAGCGGATCAGCTGGCGGATGTATGTTCAGGGGTGGGGCGTTCCCTTTGAGGATGAGGAGGCGAAGCGGATCATCGCCGAGGCGAAGGAGCTTCTTGCCAGGGAAGAGATCGCATCCTCCTTCGAAAGGGGAATGAAGGTCGTGTATTCGATGATGAAAGTCAAAAGCGACCGCCATACGATTTCCACCGGTAGGCATGTCTTTCATTTCCTTCGGGATGAAGGAAGCGGCTTCAGCCTGCCCGACATGGTGGCCCAAGAGGACGCCGTCGGCTTCTTCGCCGCCTCCTCCGCTCTTGATCTGGAGGCGATCCTCGATGATGATCCGGTAAAGACCCTGACTTTGAAGCTGCTTGCCGATCGGCTTGCCGAGGTTCTTGCTCAGGAGGCTCAATCCCTCATCGCCGATCTGTGGACGGAAAGACCCCGCTCGATCATTCGGCCCGCGATCGGCTACCCCTCATGGAGCGACCACAGCGAGAAGAAGACCCTGTTCGAGCTGTTGGAGGTGAAGGAGCGGATCGGCATCTCGTTAAGCTCGAGCTATGCGATGGATCCTCCATCATCGGTCTGCGGGGCGGTCATCGGGGGCGAAGGGGTCCGGTATTTCACCGTCAAGGACGTGAGCCGGGCGCAACTTGAGCGCTACGCCCGAAGAAAAGGCGTTCCCGATCGGGAGCTTGCCTCCTTTCTGAAGGATATGGGATACTGAGCCATGCGTGTAACCGAAATCATCCAAGCCTCCAAAAAACCCCTCTTCACCTTCGAACTGGTTCCGCCGCTCAAAGGCCGGACGCTCGAGCCCCTGATGGAAACGATCCGGACCCTGATGGAGTTCGACCCTTCCTACATCAACGTGACGAACCACCAGGCGGAGGTTGTCTACATTGAGCGGGAGGATGGGCTCCTTCAGCGGAAGACGGTACGCAAGCGCCCCGGCACCACCGCCCTGGCGGCGCTCATCCAGCACACCTTCAACGTTCCGACGGTGGCGCACCTGATCTGCGGCGGGATGAGCAGGGAGCAGATCGAAGACGTCCTCATCGAGCTTCACTTTCTTGGAATAGAGAACATTCTCGCCCTCAGGGGCGACCCTCCCGCCGGGGAGAAGCGCTTCATACCGATGCCCGACGGGCATGCCTACTCAAGCCAGCTGGTCGGGCAGATCGTAGATCTCAATCACGGAAGGTATCTGGATGACCAGTACAGGGACGGGGAAGCGACCCGGTTCTCGATCGGAGTGGCCGGATACCCCGAGAAGCATGCCGAAGCGCTGAACATGACGGTCGACCTGGCGAACCTGAAGAAGAAGGTCGATGCCGGGGCGGAGTACATCGTCACCCAGATGTTTTTCGACAACGGAAAGTATTTTTCCTTCGTGAACGCGTGTCGCTCGATCGGGATCACCGTCCCCATCATCCCCGGTCTCAAGCCCATCGCCTCGAAGCGGGATCTCAGCCTTATTCCGCAAACCTTCGGCGTCGATCTTCCCGAAGCGTTGACTTCCGAGCTTGAAGGGGTCGATTCCAACGCCGAGATCACCGAAATCGGCGTTCAATGGTGCATCGCCCAGTCGAAAGAGCTCTATGCCGCAGGGGTTCCCTCCATTCACTATTATACGCTGGGGAAAGCCCGGAACGTGGCCAGGATCGTTCGCGCCGTCTATTAACGGGTTTTGGTCACTCCGACTCTGGGACACACCGTTTCTTCCGGACAGCGGGAGCAGAAGGGGCTGACCGGGGTGCAGATCACCTGTCCGTAGCGGACGAGCAGTTCGTTCAAGGGGATCCAGAAGCGCCGGGGCATCACCTTCATCAGCGCCTGTTCACTCTCTTCGGGAGTCCCGGTGGCGATCCATCCGAGGCGGTTGGCGATCCGGTGGACGTGGCAGTCGACGCAGATCGCATCGATCCCGAAGCCCAGGTTCAGGGTGAGGTTCGCCGTCTTGACTCCCACCCCCGGCAGCCGCATCAGCTCCTCCTGCGTGTCGGGAACGACGCCTCCGAACTCTTCCAGAATCATCCTGCTGATCGAGCGGATCGTCTTCGCTTTCGTCTTGTAGAAGCCGGAAGGATAGATCAGCTCCTGGATCTCTTCTTCGGTGAGATCAAGGATCCCGCTCGGAGTCTTCGCGCGGGAGAAGAGGGATCGACTCGCTTTCAGGGTCACCGCATCCTTGGTCCGCAGGGAGATCACCGTGGCGATGAGGATCCGAAACGGGTCGTCGTGCTCTTGTGCGACCAGAGAAACGGAGGGAAGAATCGTTCCCTGTTTTTCAAGGGCAAATCGAAAGCGGTGGAAGAGGGAATCCCAGTAGTGTTCGTCCATAGGTATCAGCTACCACAGGTCGGAGCAAATGACAAGGTGCCCTACCCACCGGGGATGCAAGCTGGTACACTGCAGGAAAGGAGTTTGTGATGTCCAAGATAGAAATTTGTCTGGATTCCGTCGAATCGATCATCGCTTCCGAACAGGGCGGAGCGGACCGGGTGGAGTTCTGTTCCGACCTCTTCGAAGGGGGCCTCACTCCCTCCTTGGGAATGTTCAAGGTCGCCAAGGGGCGGACAGCGATTCCGATCAACGTGATGATCCGCCCCCGCGGCGGGGATTTCTGCTACTCCGATTTGGAGTTCGAAGCAATGAAGGAGGATGCCCGGCTCTTTAAGGAAGCGGGGGCGAATGCGCTCGTCTTCGGTATCCTCACCCCCGAAGGGAAGATCGACAAGACACGAAGCAGGGAATTGATCGCCATCGCCCGGCCGCTTCCGGTAACCTTCCACCGGGCGTTCGACATGACTTCCGACCCTTTTGAAGCGATCGAGGATCTGATCGAACTGGGGGTGGAGCGGGTCCTCACCAGTGGCGGGGAAGCATCGGTCCTTGAAGGAGCGGACCTGCTTGCCCGATTGGTCAAAGAGTATGGAAACCGGATCGTCATCATGCCGGGGGCGGGGATCACGAAGCGGAACTTCGAAAAGATCCATTCAATCATTAAGGCCGATGAATATCATCTGTATCTTCACAGCGAACAGCCGTCAAAGATGGTCCATCGGAAAGATCATGTCTACATGGGTGGATTGCTCCGCCAGGAGGAGTACCTTGTTCAACACACCGACCAAAGCCGGGTAGAAGCGATGATCGCTCTGGTGCGCTAGCGTCATCTCTTGATTTTTTCCCCCTTTCCCTCTAGCGTTTCTTCATGATACTCATTCTCAAGAAACAGATAACCGAAGCTCAGAAACATGCCATTCGCGAGTTTCTCTCCGACAAGGGATATACGGTCAAGGAGATCATCGGTCAAGAGGAAACGGTCTTCGGGGCGGTCGGCCAATCCTCCGTCGACATCCGCCAAGTCCAGCTGCTTGAAGGTGTCGCCTCGGTGGTGCCGATCAGCAAGCCATATAAGCTTGCTTCCCGGGAGTTCAAAAAAGAGGACACGATCGTCTCGGTCGGCAAGGTGAAGGTCGGCGGCAACCGCATCGCGATCATCGCCGGACCGTGCGCGGTCGAATCACGAGAGCAGATCATGGCGGTCGCCCGAAGCGTCCACGACGCCGGGGCGGTGATCCTCCGCGGCGGGGCGTTCAAACCCCGGACCAGTCCCTATGCGTTTCAGGGCCTGGGGGAAGAGGGCCTGAAGTACCTCCGGGAAGCGGGAGATGCCTACGGCATGCCGATCACCAGCGAGATCGTCAGTCCCTCCGATGTCAATATGATGGCCAAGTATGTCGACATGTTCCAGATCGGAGCCCGCAACATGCAGAACTTCGAACTGCTCAAGGCGGTGGGGAAGACGAAGATGCCGGTCCTCCTCAAGCGGGGCCTCTCCGCCACGATCGAGGAATGGTTGATGGCCGCCGAATATCTGATGGCCAGCGGAACCGATCAGGTCATCCTCTGTGAACGGGGGATCCGGACCTACGAGCGGGCGACAAGAAACACGTTGGACATCTCCGCGGTACCGGTGATTCAGAAGCTGACCCACCTCCCGATCATCGGCGATCCCAGCCATGCGACCGGAATGCGGGACATGGTCGGTTCGATGAGCCTCGGCCTTGTAGCCAGCGGAGCTTCCGGCCTGATGGTGGAGGTCCATACCGACCCGGACAAGGCGTTCAGCGACGGTCCGCAATCGTTGTATCCTTCCCAGTTCGAAAAGCTGATGCGGGATCTCGACGCCCTCAGCGGTGTGTTGGGCAAATCGATGGAGCGGCCGGTCAAAGTTGAAGGGCCGAAGACCGGGGAGACTGAAAAGAAGAAGATCTCTTCGCCGGTGGTGGCGTTCCAAGGCGAGCGGGGAGCGTACAGCGAGATGGCGATCAGGCGGGCGTTCGAAGAGGATACGGAAGTGCTTCCGTGCCCCTCCTTCACCGAGCTCTTCAACGCGGTCCGGGAAGGTCGGGCGCTCTACGGGATGGTTCCCATCGAGAACACCCTTGGCGGAACGATCTCGGAGAACCTCGACCAGCTCGAACGAAACGATGAGATCGAAGTGGTCGGCGAGCAGCAGATCAGGATCGTCCACAACCTCATCGGCCTGGAGGGAACGAAGCTCGAAACCATCACTCACATCTACTCCCACCCCCAAGGTCTTGCCCAGTGCACGAGGTTCCTCACCGAGACGATGGCCCACGCTCAAGCGGTTCCGTTCTTCGATACCGCCGGGGCGGTCGCGTACGTGAAGAGAGAGAACGATCCGAGCAAAGCGGCGATCGCCGGCGAAGTCGCCGCCCATGTGTATGAGATGGCGATTCTGGCCGAAGGAATCGAATCGCACGCCCGGAACTACACCCGGTTCTACGTCATTTCCCGCAAGGAGAACGCCGAGGCGTTCAAGACGCTTCGCCCGATCAACCGCGCCTCGCTCCTCTTTACCGTCGGCGACCGTCCGGGAGCGCTCTTTGAAGCACTGTTGATTCTTGCAAAGCACCAGTTGAACATGAAGCGCCTTGAATCGCGCCCGATTCCGGGGAAACCGTGGGAATACTCCTTCTTCGTCGAGACGGAACTGGGGGACAACGGAGCGTTCGAAGCGGCGCTGGCCGAACTGAAGGAGACCTGCCTTTCACTCAGGGTATTGGGAACCTATGGCTCAAACCGGTGAATTTACAAAAGAGACCCTCTTTCTCGGAGTACTCGCAGCAAGCGAGAACCTTTTGAACGAGGCGCTGAATTCGCTCATCGAGAGGTATGGACCGATCAAAAAGGGAAGCGAGGCAACACCCTTTACCTTTACCGACTACTACAACGAGGAGATGGGCGGGGTTCCCCTGCGCTCCTACCATATCTTCGAGGAAGCGGTGGATCCGAGCCGGTTGGCCGAGATCAAAACAACGACCAATGAGGTGGAGCATGCGTTCAGCATAGAAGGAAAGAGGCGGGTCAACCTCGATCCCGGACTCCTCACCCTCGGAAGCCTCGTCCTGGCGACGACGAAAAACCGTTCCCACCGAATTGCGCTGAACCGCGGAATCTATGCCGAGCTCACCCTGATCTACCAGGATCATTCCTACCGGGCGCTTCCGTGGACCTATGCCGATTATAAAAGCAGGGAAACAATCATGCTTTTGAACTCGTGGCGCTCCTCTTTGAAGCAAAGCAAAGGATAACCTCCCTTACGAGGTGTGCGCCTCAGATGCATCATTTTCATATCGTTGCTCCTCTTCACTTCATGTGACCACAACCCGCTTGCCGAACGGGTTGTCAGCGTTTCGATCGGTGAGGAGCATCCCTGGGAGGAGGCTTCCTACCTTCCCTTGTGGTATACCTTGGTCTATACCACGAAGAACGGGAACAAGAAAATGCACCTGAGTAGCGGTGTCCGCCAGGCGAGGATCGTGGTCGACCGCCTCGGCAGCGTCGCCATCTGCGCCTACCCGTTGGGCGGCTTCGCTCCGCTGGGTGGATTTGTTCAGGCGGGAAGGAGCGACCGGGTCGTCCTTACCCGGAAAGACGGTCCTCTGGCAGAGCTTTTAGTTGAAGGAAATCTCCTCAACGCCGAAGCGATCGCTTCGCTGAATATGGATCTTCTTGCCGCGTTGGTGGGCGAGGCGGTCAATCTCGATGGTTCCGCCCTGTTGGTGGATCTGCTCAGCGGCATTACTCCAAAGAAGAGCCTTCAGCGGCTTGAACGGACGTGGTATACCCTCAACGGTGTTCCCGATGGGTACTGGGTGTGCGAAAACCCCTCTCAAAGCTCATTTTGGATCCATTTTGGCAAAGAGGTTCCGCTTCTCCTCGATCACGGTGCCACCTGCTGGATGAACAGGGAACGCTCCCTCATCCTGACGCTCGTTTCGGACAACACCACGAAGATGGTGTTTTCCGCCCTCGGCGATGCCCCCAGGTGGTGATCGGGGAGTGAAAGTATTTCACCATTTGCTCATCCGTGTCATACTATAAGCAATGACAACACGGCGGATACATCCTCCCTCTCGTCATCGACTTGCAGCAATGGTGGTGGTGCTTTTGGCTGGAGGTGTGTTGTTTGGCGCCTATATCCGGGATGATCTTCGCTATGAAGGGTTCTTCTTCCACGCTTCCGAAGAGCCTCGGACGAATGATGAATCCACCACTATCGCAATCGGGGAGATCATCGTGATCGTCAATCGGACCAGCGCCGGGCGAATCAGCATCTGGACGACGGATCTGAGCGATGGCCGGATCTCCCACTCCTATACGATCTGCACGTCAAGCGGTCTGGTGTGCGCCGGAAAGGATACGTTCCACTATCAGCAAAACGAGGACAGCCCCCACATAGAGATCGGAACCCTCTGGGCGATCCTTCCCGTTTCTTATATCGCCCTTGAAGGGTTCCATTCCTCCATCATATTGGAGCTCGTCCTTCACTAGCGTTATTTCACCACGATATTCACCAGCTTGTCGGGGACGACGATCTTCTTGACGATCGTCTTGCCCTCCAGCCAGGATCGGATCTTCTCATCATCCCTGGCAAGGCTTAAGAGGGTTTCCTTCGATGCACCCTTTTCAACCGTCGTTCTGGAGCGGACCTTTCCGTTGACCTGGAACACCACTTCGATGTTCGCATCGACGGTGAGGTTCTCATCCCAAGCGGGCCACTGAGCCTTCGAGATGCTCGGATTGTGACCGAGCCTCTCCCAGAGCTCTTCGGCGAGGTGGGGAACATACGGCGAAAGGAGCTTGACGAAGGTTTCAGCGACGCTTCTGGGGAAGACGCTTTCCTTGTAGAGCTCGTTGACGAGCACCATCATCTGGCTGATCGCGGTGTTGAACGCCAGATCGCGCGTGTCTTCGGAAACTTTTTTGATCGTCTTGTGGAGGGTTCGAAGCAGTTCGTCGTTCGGTGCCTCGTCGACGATGTCGACCTCGTCATACAGCCGCCAGATCCGATCCAGGAAGCGGTAAATACCAACCAGACCCGCGGTCGACCATGGCTTGGAAACCTCAAGCGGCCCCATAAACATCTCATACATCCGCATCGAATCCGCCCCGTATTCATGGATGATCTCATCCGGGTTGATGACGTTCTTCAGGCTCTTGCTCATCTTGGCGATCACCCGTTCCAGAGACTCGCCGGTCGCCGTCTCGATCCACGCATCGGGAGCGACCTCCGTCACTTCATCGGAGGGGACGAGGCTCTTGTCTTTGCGCTGGTACGCATACGAGGTGATCATCCCCTGGTTGATGAGCCGCTGGTAGGGCTCTTCGGTGGAGACGAAGCCAAGGTCGTAGAGAACCATGTGCCAGAACCGGGCGTAGAGCAGGTGCAGTACCGCATGCTCCGCCCCTCCGACGTACAAGTCGACGGGCATCCAGTACTTTTCCGCGTCTTCTCCGGTGAAGCGCTCGGTGTTGCCAGGATCGAGATAACGCAGGTGGTACCAGCAGGATCCTGCCCATTGGGGCATCGTGTTGGTCTCCCGTCTTGCCGCTCCGCCGCATACGGGACACGCGGTGTTCACCCAGGAATCGATCTTCGCCAAGGGGCTTTCGCCGGTTCCCGAGGGCTCATAGCTCGTCACTTCGGGAAGAAGGAGGGGAAGCTGATCCTCCGGTACGGGGACGGTTCCGCACTTCTCGCAGTGGAGCAGGGGGATCGGTTCGCCCCAGTAGCGCTGGCGGCTGAAGATCCAGTCCCGCAGCTTGTAGTTGACCGCCCGCTCGCCCAGCTTCCGTTCTTCGAGGAAGGCGATCATCTTCTCGATCGCATCGTGTTTGTCCAATCCGTCGATGAACCCGCTGTTGACGTGGAGACCGTCTTCGACCCACGCCTCTTCCTGCACGTCGATCTCGCTTTTCAGCACTTCGATGATCGGGAGGTTGAACTTCTTGGCAAACTCCCAGTCGCGGGTGTCGTGGGCGGGAACCGCCATGATCGCTCCGGTGCCGTAGCTGATCAGGACGTAGTCGGCGATCCAGATCGGGATCCGCTCGTCGTTCACCGGGTTGATCGCGTACGATCCGCTGAAGACCCCCGTCTTCTCCTTTGCCAGATCGGTTCGCTCAAGGTCGCTTTTATGGGAGGTTTCATCCAAATACCGCTCAACGGCCGGGCGTTGTGCCACTGTAGTCAATTCGCCGACCAGCGGGTGCTCGGGGGAGACGACCATGTAGGTCGCGCCGAAAAGGGTGTCCGCCCGAGTGGTGAACACCTCGAGGCTTTCATCCATCCCCTCGATCCGGAAGCGAACCGTGGCACCTTCGCTCCGTCCGATCCAGTTGCGCTGCATCAGCTTCACCGACTCGGGCCAGTCAAGAGAATCGAGTCCGGAGAGGAGGCGCTCGGCGTACTCGGTGATCCTCAGAATCCATTGGCGGATCGTCTTCCGGACGACCGGGGTTCCGCAGCGTTCGCACTTTCCGTCTTTGACTTCTTCATTGGCAAGGCCGGTCTTGCAGTTGTCGCACCAGTTGATCGGGGTATGGGCTTCGTACGCCAGTCCTTTTTTATAGAGCTGCAGGAAGATCCACTGCGTCCAGCGGTAGTATTCGCTTTCATGGGTCGAAATCTCCCGGCTCCAGTCGTAGCTGAAGCCGAGGCTCTTGATCTGGCGGCGGAAGTTTTCAATATTGTGCTCGGTCGTGACCTTCGGGTGAGTCCCCGTTTTGATCGCATAGTTTTCCGCCGGAAGCCCGAAGGAGTCGAAGCCCATCGGGTGGAGGACATTATACCCGTTCATCCTGAGGTATCGACAATAGATGTCGGTGGCGGTGTATCCTTCGGGGTGTCCGACGTGGAGCCCGCTTCCCGAGGGGTAGGGGAACATGTCGAGCACGTAGAGGCGCTTCTCTTCGGGAACGGTGGGATCTTCGGTTACGGCAAAGCTCTGGTTCTCTTCCCAGTACGCCTGCCACTTCTTTTCAATGGCGGAAAACGGGTATTTGCTCATGTGAGCAATCATAGCGTTCACGTTTTGTTCAGTCAACGCTCGCCGGGTTCGGGGTGAACTCCACGACCTCCACTTTATTGCCTTTCATCAGAAGGATCTGCCACGTTCCGAGATCGGTGGTGATTACCTCGCCTTCGACGGGAATCGAGCCCGCCTCCTGCAAGAGATATGCCGCCACGGTGCTGACCCGATCCCCTTCATACCACAAGTCCAGATCATCGACCACCTGCTGAAAGGGAGCGTCCGCCATGACGACGAACGTGCCGGGCTTGTCCTTGTGCTGGACGACCCGGTCGGGGAACCGCGATTCATGCTCGTCGAAGAGCTCGCCGAAGAGCTGTTCGGCGACATCCTCCATCGTGACGACACCGGAGAACCCGCCGTACTCGTCGATGACGATCGCCTGCTGGAGCTTGTCCTTCTTGAAGAGGAAGAAGAGATCGTCAAGGTGCATCTGCTCGACGACGTAGATCGGTTTTCGGCTCAGCGAGGCGAGGGTCTTGTTGACGACCTGTTTCTGCTGGGCGCGAAGGACATCCCGCAAAAGGAGGATTCCGACGATGTTCTCCTGATTGTCCTGATAGATCGGAATCCGGCTGAAGCCCGATTTGATGATCTTCGGGAACGCTTCTTCGATCGTCAGGTCGGAGGGGAGGGTAAAGACTTCGGTTCGGTGGGTCATGATCGTCCGGACGGTCGTCGACGAGAAGTGGATCGCCCTCTGCATCAGGTCGGATTCATACTGGTCGACCAGCCCCACATCCTCGGCGGCGTCGACGACGTGCATCACCCCTTCGGTGGTGATGACCGGCTCCTCCTTGGTTCCGAACAGGCGGGTTATCGCGCTGGAAAGGACTTGGAGCAGCCATGCCAAGGGAAAGAGCAGAAGCATCAGGGCTTTCATCGGATAGGCCATGAGGATCGCGATGCGCACATTGTGCACCAAGGCAAGTCGCTTGGGCACGATTTCTCCGAAAACGAGGATCAGGAACGTAAGAATCCCGGTTGCATAGCCTACCAGAGTGGAGGAGAAATACTTGATGGTGATTGTCGTAACCAGAGCCGAAGCGCTGAGGTTCACGATGTTGTTTCCGATGAGAACCGTGGTGATCAGGTGATCCTTGTCCTGGCTCAGCGCATATGCCAGCTTCCCGGCCCGGGATTTTCGACTTTCCAGGGTCTTGAGCTGAAAGAAGGAAAGGGAGGTGTAGGCGGTTTCCGTTGCGCTGAAGAGCGCCGAAAGAACAAGAAGGGCAAAAACGACAGCAAGGGAGATGTTCATGCACACCTCCACAGGCAAGATCTAGGTAACGGGTCTTCCATAATGGGCTCAGTATATCAACTCAAGGCGGGTGAGGACAAGGTAAAAGAAGGGATCCGATCAAGAAGCGGACAGGGATGGTGGGGGTGGATTAACAACCAAGTGTACAACCCTCCGAAATATTCATATTCTATCATTGCTAAGTATGGTTACTAAGTAAATGGAAAGGAGCCATGACCATGAAGGACAACAATACGGTAATCTGTTCTTTTTCAATGGACAGAAACCTTTACAATGCTTATAAGAACATTGTCACTCAAAATGGGGAAAACGTAAAAGACAATCTCGTACGGTATATGCAACAGGTGGTTGATTATGAAATACCAAATGCGGAAACCATCAAGGCGCTTGAAGAAGTAAAGAGATTGAAAGCGGATCCCCATAAAAAAACGTATGGTTCTTTTGCGGAGATCATGGAAGAACTTTACGATGCCTAACTACAGGATCGTTCAAACCGGAGTATGTAAAAAGGATCTCAAAAAAGCCATCGGGAGAGCCTTTGCCGAAAAAATACAGGGATCACGGCTTATCCGGAAATGATAAAGGATGTAGAGAATGCCATATAGCCCCGGACTGGCTTCTCATCTATGAGATATCAGGCAGTGAATTGATTTTATACTTGACTCGAACGGGCACACACAGCGATCTGTTTTAGCGGTAACCCATGATTATGCAATAAACCCATGTATACGACTCTTTTGCCAACCCCGGACCTTTCTGCTATACTGGGGCCATGGGTGTAGCATTATATGATGAATCAAAAATCCTGACGCTCAGTGCGCTTGAGCATATTCGGATGCGTCCGGGAATGTATATCGGACGCTTGGGAAACGGATCACACATCGACGACGGAATCTATATCCTCATCAAGGAAGTCATCGACAACTCGATCGACGAGTTCATCATGGGACATGGCTCGAAGATCGTGATCCGCCTCAAGGACAACCAGGTGAGGATTCGCGACTGGGGTCGGGGGATTCCCCTGGGCAAGGTGATCGAGTGCGTCTCCGAGATCAACACCGGAGCCAAGTACAACGACGATGTCTTCCAGTTCTCCGTCGGACTGAACGGAGTCGGAACCAAGGCGGTCAACGCGCTCTCCTCCGACTTCGAAGTCACCAGCTTCCGGGACGGAAAGTTCACCAACGCGGTCTTCAAACAGGGAATCCTTGTCAAGGAGACTTCCGGCAAAAGCGATGAGGCCAATGGGACGGAAGTGATCTTCACCCCGGATGAAGAGCTTTTCGGCGATTATGCATTCAATGAGGATTTCATCATCGCCCGGATCTGGGGTTACGCCTACCTGAACACCGGCCTGAGTCTGGAGTTCAACGGCCGGACGTTCCGCTCCTCAAAAGGCCTGGGCGACCTTCTGGCGAAAGAGGTCGCCGATGAGGGCCTCTATACCACGATCCATCACAAGGGCGAACGCCTGGAGTTCGCCATGACCCACGTCAGCGGAACCTACGGGGAAAGCTATTTCTCCTACGTCAACGGTCAGCATACCAGTGACGGGGGAACCCACCTTTCGGCATTCAAGGAAGGAATCGGGAAGGGGATCAGCGAGCACTTCAAGAAGAACTGGTCGCCTCAGGATGTCCGTGAAGGGATCATCGGAGCGATCGCGGTAAAGATCAAAAGCCCGATTTTCGAGTCGCAGACGAAGAACAAGCTTTCCAACACGGAGATCCGCATCTGGATCGTCAACGAAGTGAAAGACGCGATCATCGATTTCCTTCTGAAGAACCCCAAGGATGCCGAGAAGATCAGCAGAAAGGTGATGCAGAACGAAGCGCTCAGAAAAGAGCTGAACGAAGTGAAGAAAGGGGCCCGGGAGTCCGCCCGGAAAGTCTCGATCAACATCCCCAAGCTGAAGGACTGCAAGTATCACCTGGGCCAAAGCGCCGCCCACAAGGAGAAGTGCGACAACTCGATGATCTTCATCACCGAAGGCGACTCGGCCAGCGGAACGATCACCAAGACCCGCGATGTTTTGACTCAGGCGGTGTTCAGCCTCCGGGGAAAAATCCTCAACGTCCACGGAAAGAAGAAGACCGAGATCTACAAGAACGCCGAACTGTACAATCTGATGGTCGCCCTCGGCATCGAGAACGGGATCGAGGATCTTCGCTACGGGAAGGTCATCATCGCCACCGACGCCGACACGGACGGGTACCACATTCGCAACCTGTTGATGACCTATTTCCTCACGTACTTTGAAGACCTCGTTCTTTCAGGGCGCCTGTATATTCTGGAGACCCCGCTGTACCGGGTTCGAAACCGGACGACGACCGTCTACGCGTACAATGAGAAGCAGCGCGACGATGCGGTGGCCCGGCTTCGGGGCGCCGAAGTGACCCGTTTCAAGGGCCTTGGCGAGATCGATCCCCGGGAGTTCGGCCAGTTCATCGGCGAGGATATGCGCCTCATCCGGGTAAGTCTTCCCGGGGTGACGGAGATGCACCGCAGCCTTGAGTTCTACATGGGTAGCAATACCCCTGAACGCCGCTCCTTCATCATGGAGAATCTGATCTGATGACTCAGGCGCATCAACTTTTCCGCCAAAACTTTTTAGAGTACGCCTCCTACGTCATCAAGGAACGGGCGATCCCCGATCTGGTGGACGGCTTCAAACCGGTTCAACGACGAATCATCCACACCCTCTTCGAGATGGATGACGGCAAATTCCACAAAGTCGCCAACACGGTGGGATGGGCGATGCGCTTCCATCCCCACGGCGATGCCTCGATCTATGAAGCGCTGGTGAACCTTGCCAACAACGATCTGTTCATCGACCGGCAGGGAAACTTCGGGAACATCCTCACCGGCGACAGCGCCGCCGCCCCCCGGTATATCGAATGCCGGCTCCTGCCCTTTGCGAAAGAGGTTCTCTACAACCCCGAGTTGACGGAGTGGGTCGAATCCTATGACGGGAGAAACAAGGAGCCGGTGGTGTTCCCCGCCAAGATTCCCGTCGTCCTCATTCAAGGAGTCATGGGGATCGCCGTCGGGATGTCCACCTTGATTCTGCCCCACAACCGCTTTGAAGTCCTCGATGCGATGGCCGCCCACTTACGGGGTGAATCCTTTGAGCTTTTCCCGGACTTCCCTCAAGGGGGAATCGTCGACGTCGAAGACTACAACGACGGGAAGGGGACGGTTCTGGTTCGGGCGCGGCTCAATACAAGCGACCCGAAGCGGATCATCGTCGAAGAGCTGCCCTATGGAACGACCAGTGAATCGCTGATCAATTCGATCGAGGACGCGGCGAAGAAAGGCCGCCTGAAGATCAGTTCGATCAACGATTTCACCGCCGAGAGCGTGAACATCGAGATCAACCTCGCCCGGAACACCTATTCCAAGGACATCGTCGACGCCCTCTACGCCTATACGGATTGTGAAAAACGGATCACCACCAACCCGCTGGTGATCAGGGACAACGTCCCCACGGTCATGGGGGTCAGCGAAATCCTCGCCTTCCACGCCGAGCACCTCAAAGTGGTGCTGAAGGCGGAGCTGGAGCTGGAGGAGGAGAAGCTGCTTGCAAAGATGCACGACCGCACGCTGGAGCGGATCTTCATCGAAGAGCGGATTTACAAGCGGATTGAAACGAAAAGAAGCGCGGACGATGTCCTCAAGGCGGTTCATGCCGGCTTGAAACCGTTTTCCAGTGAACTGCTCCGTGATGTTACCGACGAGGATGTCGAACGGCTTTTGAAAATCCCGATCCGGAGGATCAGCCTCTTCGACATCGAGCGGAACCGTCAGGAGATCGAGCAGATCAATGAACAGTTGGAGGAGGTTCGCTCGAAGCTCGAGAACCTCACCGGCTATGCCTTGGAGACGATCGATCGCCTGAAGGGGATGTTCGACAGGAAAGAGCACAAGAGACGATCGACGCTGAAGAAGTTCGAGCTGGTGGATGTGAAGGAGGTCGCCGTCCGCGACCTCGTTGTCCGATACGATTCGACCAACGGGTATCTGGGCTACGGGGTGAAGACGGGAGCCGAGCAGGTGACGGTCAGCCAATTCGACCGCCTTCTGGTGATCCGCCGCGACGGTTCCTATCAGGTGATCGACGCCCCGGAGAAGGAGTTCGTGGGCAAGGGGATGCTCCACTGCATGATCGCCGACCGTGACGAGCTTTCCAAGATCGTCTTCACCCTGATCTATCAGGAGAAGACCTACAAATACACGTTCATCAAACGAACCCAAATCACCTCGTTCCAGCTGAAGAAGCTCTATCCGCTTCTTCCCGACGAGAAAAACTATCGGGTCGTTCGCCTGTTGACCCATCCGAATGCGGAGATCGGCGTAACGTACAAACCGAAATCAGGACTGCGGATTCTGGAGGAGAAGTTCTACCTCTCCGATTTCCTGGTGAAGAACCCCCGGGCGAAAGGGGTGCGGATGACCGTCAAGGAGATCGCTTCGATGCGGATCCGATCGGTGAAAGGGGATGTTTCTTCGGCGAAAGATCCCGAACTCTTCGATGAAGACGAGGAAGAAGCGTGAGATCCTTTTCCGAGCGAATCCTCTATGAGGACAACCATCTTTTGATCGTGAACAAGCGCTGCGGCGAATTGGCTCAAAGGGATCAAAGCGGCGATCCCACCCTCGGGGATTTTGCCAAGGAATACCTGCGGGTTACCTACGACAAGCCGGGGAACATCTACCTCGGCATTCCCCATCGCCTGGATCGGCCGACCAGCGGGGCGGTGGTGCTTGCAAAGACGGAGAAGGCCCTGATCCGGATGAACACCCTCTTCCGGGAGGACAAGGTTGACAAGACCTATTGGGCGATCGTCGACAAGGCTCCGCCGGAGATCGAAGGCACGCTGGTCGACAACCTCGTCAAGGATGCCAAGACCAACAAGAGCCGGGCTTTTCCCGCCGACTCGAAAAAAGGAAAGCGAGCGGTTCTTTCCTATCGCCACCGAGCGTCCAGCAAGAACTTCCACCTTCTTGAAATCACCTTGGAAACGGGAAGGCACCATCAGATCAGAGCCCAGCTTGCAGCCCACGGTATTCATATCCGAGGGGATCTGAAGTACGGCTACCCCCGTTCAAATCGCGACGGAGGGATCTCCCTCCACGCCCGAACCCTTTCCTTCATCCACCCCGTCAAACAGGAACGGATCACGATCGTCGCTCCGGTTCCCGACGATCCGCTGTGGAAGGTGTTTGAAGAGATGACCACGTGAAAAACCCCTGCCTTCTTCGTGCAGGGGGAAGTCGATTAATACCAATTCCAACATTGCGGTTTTTCCGGAACCGCTTTATCTGGCCCCATGATACCATGAGTTTTGCGTGAGGCAAAGGGAAATTATCATAATTCTGACGCTTTTGATGAAAAATGACGCCTTCTCTGAGCGCCAGGTGAAAAGTTGACGCTTACGCAGTGCGGGTTCCTATGGGAGACTTACACCATGGAACCACCTACCATTAGACAAAAAATGGCCAAGCACTGGCAGTTCTACCTCATCGTCTCCCTGCCGGTTCTCTACTTCCTTCTCTTCAAGTACCTGCCGATGTACGGCATCCTTCTGGCGTTCAAGCGCTACCGGGTGAGCATGGGGATCTGGAGAAGTCCTTGGGCCGGTCTCTATCAGTTCAAGAAGTTCTTCAACAATCCTTCCGCTCTCCGGGTGATGTACAACACGCTCGTGCTGTCCGTCTACGCCCTCGTCACCTCGATTCCGCTGGCGGTCATCCTCGCGATCGCGCTGAATGAGACCGGCAGCAAGCTGTGGCGGAAGACGGTTCAGATGGTGACCTATGCCCCGTACTTCATCTCCACAGTGGTCATGGTCGCAATCCTGATGCAGTTCCTCGATCCCGCGCTGGGGATGTTCAACACGATCCGCAATCTCTTCGGGAAGGAATCGGTGAACTTCATGGGCGAGGCGAAGCTCTTCAAGCACATCTACGTCTGGTCGGCGCTGTGGCAGAATACCGGCTACAACGCGATCATCTATCTTGCCGCCTTGACCGGAATCAACCCCGAACTCTATGAAGCGGCCCGGGTGGACGGGGTGAACAAGTTCCAGAAGATCTGGCACGTGGATCTGCCCTCGATCAAGACGACGATCGTCATCATGTTCATCATGAACATGGGATTCATCATGAGCCTCGGGTTCGAGAAGGCGTTTCTGATGCAGAATCCCCTCAATCTGGAGAGCGCCGAGATCATGTCCACCTACGTCTACAAGATGGGTCTGATCAACAGCGACTTCTCCTACTCGACCGCGATCGACATGATCAACAGCGTGATCAACATCATCCTCATCCTTACCTTCAACAAGATCGCCAAGATGCGGAATGAAGGAGGAGGTCTCTGGTAATGAAAAAACATCTTGCTTCCGACAGGATCTTCGACCTGCTGGTAAACATCTTCCTCGTGTTCAGCTTCCTCATCGTCCTCTATCCCTTGCTGTATGTCGTCTCCTCCTCCCTGAGCCACCCCACCGCCGTGATGGCCAACAAGGTGTGGCTGCTACCGGTGGACTTCGACCTGATGAGCTACAAGGCGGTGTTCACGAACAAGCAGATCGGAACGGGCTATCTCAACAGCCTCTATTACATGGTCGTGGGAACGGTCGTGTCGGTTCTGTTGACGATGCTGCTCGCCTATCCGCTTTCCCGAAAAGAGTTCTATGGCCGTTCGGTCGTTACGAAGTTCATCCTCTTCACGATGCTCTTCAGCGGGGGGACGATCCCCCTTTATCTGGTGGTTCGGAACCTCGGCCTCTATGACAGCAGGTGGTCGATCATCCTGCCCAACGCTATTACCGTCTGGAACGTGATCATCGCCCGGACGTTCCTGCAGGAGAACATCACCGACGAACTCTACGAAGCGGCCCAGATCGACGGGTGCAGCGACATCCGCTTCCTCATCTCCTTCGTCTTCCCGCTCAGCGGAGCGATCGTGGCGGTCCTTGGACTCTTCTATGCGGTGGGGCAGTGGAACAAATACTTCGACGCCCTTCTGTACCTGCAGAACCAGGCGCTCTATCCTTTGCAGATCGTCCTGCGCAACATTCTCATCATCAACCGCAACACCCCGTCGATGACCGTCGACGTGGAGGCCGCGATTCGCGCCCAGGGCCTCAGCGAAACGATCCGCTATGCGGTCATCGTGGTCGCCAGCGCCCCCTTGTTGCTGATCTATCCCTTCGTCCAGCGCTTCTTCGTCAAGGGCGTGATGATCGGATCGGTCAAAGGTTAGGAAATCCCCGGACCATCGGTCCGGTGAACACATTAGGAGGAATCAAATGAGAAAATCGATTCTAATCGTACTCTTCGCACTGTTGCTGCCCGCCCTGCTGTTTGCCCAGGGGTCGAAACGGGAACCGGAGAAGCCGGCGGTCGAATACACCCCCATCGGGACGTTCCCGATCGTCAAGGAGAAGATCACCGTCGACATCATGGTCGTCCAGCCCCCGTGCGTCGAGGATTACAACACCAACCGCTTTTCCAAGTACATGGAGGAGCTGACGGGAATCCACGTGAATTTCATCATGGTTCCCGAGCAGGCCCGGCAGGAGAAGCTTGCCCTGGTCCTGGCCAGCGGCGACTACCCCGACGCATTCCTTGGATTCGGAATCGGAACGGAACTGGAAACGACGTATGGCTCCCAGGAAGGCCTGTTCCTGCCCCTGAACAAATACTACTCCAAAGAGTGGATGCCCAACATGATGAAGGCGTTTGAAGAGTTCCCCGGCGGTATCGGATATATGACCAACATCGACGGAAACATCTACTCGATTCCGCGCCTCGAAGGTTGCTACCACTGTTCGAACATGGCGAAGATGTTCGTCTATCAGCCCTTCCTGGACGCGCTCGGACTGAAGGTCCCGACCACCACCGACGAGTTCTACCGGACGTTGAAGGCGATCAAGGAGCGGGATCCGAACGGCAATGGCCGAGCGGACGAGATCCCTCTTGCCGGTTCGATCATCGGCTGGGGCGATCAGGTCGAACGCTTCCTGCTCAACAGCTTCATCTACTGTGACCTGGACACCAACATCAACGCCAACGCCGAAAGCAACGTGGGTTTCATGATGGTCGACGGAAAGGTCGACACGGCGATGAACAAGGACGGATATCGCGAAGGCCTTGCGTATGTGCACAAGCTCTACAAGGAAGGACTCATCTACAGCGGATCCTTCACTCAGGATTCCAGCCAGCTCACCCAGCTCGTCGAATCGTCCGCCCAGCCGACGGTCGGCTTCGCGACCGGCGGATGGAGAGGGCAGTTCGCCACGATCGGAGGCGACCGCTTCAACAACTTCAAGGCGATCGCTCCCCTGAAGGGGCCGAAGGGCGTCCAATACTCCGTGGTGTTCTTTCAGGATCCCTCAATGGGCAGCCTGGTTCTCTCTTCCAAGACCCCCTATGCCGATGCGATCATGCGCTATTTCGACTTTATGTACACTCAGGAAGGCACGCTCATGCAGCGCAACGGCTTCCAGGGCGAAGCATGGGATTGGGCGAAACCCGGTCAGGTCGGACTCGACGGCAAACCTGCGGTCTGGGAGCAGCTGAAGCTTTGGAACGACAAGGATCCCCAGAACGACACCTGGATCCAGACCTACGCCTCGGCGACCACTCCGAGCCTGAAGAACGGCCTGGCCTCGCCGCCGATCACCCCGGAGGATCCCGAGTACTATCTGCCGAGCAACAACGAGAAGACCCTCTTCGACGAGACGACCTATCTGTACAAGCCATACGAAGACGTCACCGTCGAAGTTCCTCACCTGAAGTACACCGCCGAGGAGAACGAGCAGTTCTCGACCGTCAAGCGCGAGCTCGCCAACTACATCCGCCAGAGCGCCGTGAAATTCATGGTCGGTTCGATGGATGTGCACAACGACCGCGTGTGGAACGACTATGTGGCGGGTCTTGAAAGGCTGCAGATGAGCAACGTCCTTGCGTTGATGCAGAAGGCGTACGATCGTCAGTACAAGTAGGTCCGTATGAGTGGGGTCGACAAACCGAACGTCGTCTATCTGTTGTTTGACGATCTGGGATATGGAGACGTTTCCGCCTTCAATCCGAAGGCGGGGTTCAAGACTCCACGGATCGACCGGCTCGCCAAGATGGGGATGTGCTTCACCGACGCTCACGCGACGAGCGCGGTGTGCACCCCCAGCCGCTATTCGATCATCACGGGGCGCTATAACTGGCGCTCCACCCTGAAATCCTCCGTCCTGGGCGGCTATTCAAAGCCGCTGATCGCGCCTGCGAGACGGACGATCGCGAACCTCTTCAGGGATATCGGATACCGAACCCATGCGGTGGGGAAATGGCATCTCGGCCTGGATCTTCCCACCGGTGAAGGGTTCGTCGAAGCCCCCGGGTTCGCCCAGTCCGGCCCCTTGGAGCATGACAGGCCGATCGGCGGAGGGCCGACCGCCCTGGGCTTCGACACGTTCTACGGGATCAGCGCATCCTTGGACATGCCGCCGTACCTCTACATCCGGAACGACCGGTTCACGAGCGCCCCGACGCGGACGACGAGAAGCGACGGAATGGGGTATTGGCGGGAAGGGCCGACGGGGGAGGATTTCATCCACGAAGAGGTTCTCGACCATCTTACCGGCGAGACGCTGAGAATCATCTCCTCCGGCGATGAAAGACCGTTCTTCCTCTACTACGCGCTGACCGCGCCCCATACCCCGATCCTTCCGGACAGGGAGTTCCGCGGACGATCGGGCACCAACGCCTACGGCGACTTCGTCCTGCACTGTGACGATGTGGTCGGACGGATTCTCGATGCGGTCGACGAGAACACCGTGGTGGTTCTCACCAGCGACAACGGATGCTCGCCTCAGGCGGACTTTGAGGAGCTGAGGAGGTTCGGGCACCATCCAAGCCATCATTTCCGGGGAATGAAATCGGACATCTATGAAGGAGGGCATCGGGTTCCCTACATCATCGTATGGCCGGGTGTCACCCGGGCCGATACCGTCTGCGACCGGACGGTGAGCCTCGTCGACCTCTATGCGACCTTCGCCGAATACTTCGGACTATCCCTCGCCTCCGATGAGGCGGAAGATTCGGTCAGCATGCTGAATCTGCTTGAAGACCCCGACAGCGAAGCGAAGCGAACCTCCCTCATCCATCAATCGATCGACGGATCGCTTTCGATCCGCAAAGGTCCGTGGAAGCTCGAGCTGTGTCCCGGTTCGGGCGGATGGTCGCCCCCGGTTCCCGGCAGCGCCGAGGAGAAGCTCCTTCCGGCGATGCAGCTCTACAACCTTGATGAGGACATCGGGGAGACGACAAACCTCATCGACCGGCATCCCGAGGTTGTCCGGCGGATGAAGGCGGAGCTGCTGACGATCGTCCGTGACGGCCGGTCGACACCCGGGGCGAATCAGCCAAACGAGGGAGCCGCCTTCTGGGAAACGGCGGCGTATCTCCGACCGTAACCTAACCGAGGGCTCCGAACCCTTCGCGAAGCATCCCTTTGTAGTCTCCGTGTCCCTTTTTTCCATCGTCATCCTGTTGTATGGTATAGTTTCTCCCAGTGAGGAACACTTGATGACGACACGCCGACCCGCCCTTCATTTCTCAGCTCGGAAAGGATGGATCAACGATCCCAATGGTTTCTGCTTCTTCGGCGGGAGGTATCACATCTTCTATCAGCACAACCCTTATGCGCCGCAGTGGGGGCAGATGCATTGGGGGCATGCGGTCAGCGACGATCTGGTCTTCTGGAAGGAGCTTCCGATCGCCCTTGTTCCCGACAGGTGGTATGAGGACGATCCCAAGGGAGGGTGTTTCTCCGGATCGGCGATCGTCATCGACGGCATTTTGCATCTATACTACACCGCCGCGGCCGGCGGACACCAGAGGCAGTGCGTGGCGACGAGCAGCGACGGGGTGACCTTCGTCAAAGCGGAGCGGAACCCGATCCTTGAAGCTCCTTCGGGGTTTGAGGATTTCCGCGATCCGAAGGTCTTTTTTATCGAAGAACGCCTCTTCATGGTCATCGGGGCGTCCGACGGGACGGAGCACGTGGTGCTACTCTATGAGGGATCGGATCCCTATACGTGGGAGGAGCGGGGAGTCCTCTATTCCGTTCCCCGGGAAATCGGGACGATGCCGGAGTGTCCCGACTTCTTCCCGCTTGACGACAAATGGGTGCTTGTGTTCTCCCCGATCGGAAAGGACACCCACGGCGTCGTCGCAGTCATCGGGACGTTCGATGTACATACCTGTTCTTTTACAAGCGAATCGATCCAGCCGCTGGATCACGGTTCGCACTATTACGCGTTCCAATCGACTTCGGGAAACGACCGAAAGCGGTATGCGTTCGCCTGGGCGGGGCAGTGGCCGTGGATGGGGCGCTTTTCCGGCCACGGATCGGATGCAGAAGGGTGGCGGGGGTTTCTGAACTTTCCCAGAAGACTCCGGTACGTCGACGGGCGGATCCATTCATACCCGGTCGAAGGGATCAGGGATCTGTTTACCGATTCGTTGATCGACAAATCCCTGAAGCCGAACTGCGATCTTTCTCTCACTTCTCTTGGTGGCGTGTATCTGATGAGCATTACCTATAGCTCTTCCTTCTCGCTTCGCTTCGGATCGACGCAGCTCGCCGTTGATTCCGTCAGCCATACGGCGACGTTCACCCATCACGGGACGACGGGCATCGCTCCGCTTGCGGGAGGATTGGTTGAAATCTTCGTCGACCGGATGAGCACGGAGATCTTTTTTGACGGCGGATATGCTTCGATCTGCTTCAACAGGCATGAGGACGAGGATGACACCATGATGATCTCCAACGGGAATGCCCCGCTGAAGCTTAGCGCGTCAGGATCACCCCTTCACCGCTAAACCCGTTCACTTTGACAATGAGCGGCGCCCGGGCATGGATGAAGTGCTTCGTCTCCTTGATGACCGGCAGCTCCCGCAGGCGCCTGACGTTCAATGTTCCCTGGCCGGACTCCGGGTTGATTGTCAGGTAGAACGAGCCCAGACTGGTGAGGTTGTGGAAAAAGTGGGTTCCCTGGCTCGGCTCGGCCCTCAGATCCTTCAAGCCAGTCTCGACGATCACCTTGCTTCGTGAGATCTGGGACCAGGAAACGGGGATCCCGAGCCAGGGATCGGAGGAACCCAGCCGGCCGGCGACCACGAGGACGTAATCGCGTTCGGAAAGAACCATGCCCGTGTTCAGCTCATCCAGTTCATTGGCCATCTCGACCATCTTGGAGGGATCGAAGGCATCAAGCTTGACGCAGATGAGATCCTCGATCGAATCAAGGGTTCCGTTGCCCAGCACGGAGGTGGAAAGGATCAATGCGGCTTTGCGGTCATCGTCTTCGATCGAGACATCGATTTCTTCCGAACCCTGGGCGATCGGGCGGATCTGCAGAAGGCTGAACTCCGGCTTCTTCGGAGCTTTCCGGTTGAGGTTGACCGCAAACTCGATTTCAACGGGTCTCCCCATCGCCTCCGAGCCGACACGAAGCACATCCCGGACCACCGGGGCAAGGGGGAATGCATCATACTTCAACACGCCGTTGAAGGTGATGATCTTCTTTCCCACGGACCCAGCCGCTTCATTGAACGTCTGGTTGGCGAAGTCGAAGGTGGAAGCGACATATCGAAGGCTTTCAGGGTGGGCTTCCGCTTCACTCAGATCGACCAGCTTGAGGTTGTCCAATCGGTCGAGCCGGGGAACGAACCCTTCACGGAGGTCGAGGGCGTAGAACCGCTCTTGGCTGGAGGATTGATTTCCCCCAAGGAATTGAGAAGGCCGTTTCGGGTGGGTGGGGCTGAAGCGCAGGGCGCTACCGCTTTCCACCACCGCCTTGCCGAACCCGAAGGAGAGCAGTCCGACGCCGTCCTCCGGCTTTTCACCGCTTGGCGGATAGTAGTTGATCGAACGGGCGACGCCGCCGATGTTGGGATACCAATACGAGCCGTGTTGACTACCGATTACCTGCTGGATGATGATCGCCATCTTCTCATCCCCGAGAAGGTAGTCGGTCGCCTTCACATACTCCTTCGCCCGGCGGAAGTAGGTGGACGCCCACACCGATTTGACCGCGTTGGAGAGTTCCTCCAACCTGAGCTCTTCGCTTCCCCGATTGGGAATCATCACCGTTTCATACACTCCGGCAAAGGGCTGGTAGTGGGAATCCTCCAACAACGAGGAGGAGCGGACGCAGATCGGTTGTTTGATGACGGAGAGGATATGTTTGAGGTTCTCGATTAGATCTTCGGCGAGGGGTTTTGAGAGAAAGATCGAAAGCAGCGTATCGTCCGGCAAGTCGGCGGTGGTGATATCCTTCAAGTCATTCGCTTCGATGAACGATTCAAATTGATCGGTGGCGATGACGACGGATCGGGGAATTGAAAGATAGATATCCGGGTATTTCGCCGGAATGCCCGCTTGGCGCAGGACCATGTCGATGAACGCCAAGCCGCGGCCTTTGCCGCCCAGCGATCCGGTTCCGATCCGGCTGAAGAAGAGGGTCTCGTCGTAGTTCGCCGGTGAGAACTGGGCGATGACTCCCTTGGTTCGCTCGGCGCGGTAGCTTCGGATCGTTTCGATCATCTCGTCGCGGATGAGCGCCACGTCACCGCCTTCGGGAATCTTCAGCGCCTTGATTTTCGCGGCGATCGTATAGAGGCTCTGCGCTTTCAGCCAGCGGGAGAAGTGTTCATTGCGGAAGTGGTATTCGAAGGAGGCCAGATCGATCTCCGGAAGGATATGCTGCAGGGCGCGCATCGTCTCCACCCGGGCGATCTCCGCCCCGGTCGCGGGATTCCGGAAGATGAAGGGGCCGAAGCCGTAGTTGGTTCGCATATAGGAGGCGAGCTGGGTGAAGAGGGAGCTGCTCCGCTTGTAGATGAAATGCGTTCCGGTCTTCTCTGCCGCCTCCTTCATCGAAAGATCGTTGGATTGGAGGAGGATCGGAAGTTCGCCGTTTCGGCTATGGAGCTCCTTGGCGAGGGCGAAGCCCGCATGCTTGTTGTGAACCCCCTCCATCTCGTAGGAGACGTCGGTGATGACTCCCAAGACGTGTTGTTGATACTTCTCGTACAGGGCGAGTGCTTCCTCATAGTTTTTGGCCAGGACGATCTTGGGCCGGCCGCGCGTCCTCAGCGTTTTTCCCCAGGTGTTCAGCGCTTCAAGGATCATCGCCTGGGTCTGCTGGATCAGGCACGTGTAGATCATCGGCAGGTAAGAGGAGTAGAAGCGAACCGAGTCTTCGACGAGGATGATCAGGCCGACGTCCGCTTCGGCGATATCGTGGTCGAGGTTCATCCGATCCTCAACCAGCTTGATCATCGCCAGAAAGATCGTGGGATCGCCCTGCCAGTAGAAGAAGTAGTCGATCGCGATCGAATCGCTGCCCTTGATGAGCTTGTTCCGTCGATGGCCGGAGGAGGGGGAGAGGGCGATGATCGGCATCCCGGGATCCACCTGCTTGATGGAAGAGGCGAGGTTCTCCACCGATTCCGGGCCGAGATCGAGCATCGTGATGACCAGCTCGAACGTCCGGGTCTCAAGCAGCTCAAGCGCTTCCTCCCCTCCGGAGGCGTAGGTGATCTTCGGCGGGTTGGAAAGGCGCAGCTGGGTATACTCGATGTACAGTTCCTCCTCTACCCGCCCGTCCTCCTCAAGGAGGAAGCGGTCATAGTCGTTGCAGATGAGGAGCACATTGTAGATGTGGTTGAGCATCAGGTTGCTGAACGGCAGCCAGGTCGGGTCGAGGGTGTACATGAAAAAAGTGTAGCACGGGCGCATAACTTTGCATAGGTTCATTAAATTACTGCATATTTTATATATACGCAAAATATAGGTTGAATAATTTTTGAATTCCTAAAATCAGATAGGCTAAATTTCAACTTAGGCGAATTGGCCTCCTTTACAAACCAAAAAGTTTTGTCTATTGTGCTACCCAACAGGAGCGAGATGTATGTATAACCTTTCAGATTTTATGAATGAGCTCGAACGCAGGAACCCCGCCCAACCGGAGTTCATCCAAGCGACCCGTGAAGTGCTTGAGTCGATCATCGACGCGGTGAACGGGAATCCCGTCTATGAGAAGCATCGAATCCTCGAGCGCCTGACCGAGGCGGATCGCATCTTCTCGTTCCGAGTCGAATGGGAGGATGATGAGGGGAATCTTCAAGTGAACCGCGGATACCGGGTTCAGTTCAACAACGCCCTCGGCCCCTATAAGGGAGGACTGCGCTTTCATGCAAGCGTCACCCTCGGAACCCTTAAATTCCTCGCCTTCGAGCAGACCCTTAAAAACAGTCTGACGACGCTGCCGATGGGTGGGGGAAAAGGGGGAAGCGACTTCAGCCCCAAAGGGAAAAGCGACGGGGAGATCATGCGGTTCTGCCGCTCCTACATGAGCGAGCTCCAGAAGTACATCGGTCCCGATACCGACGTTCCCGCCGGAGACATCGGCGTGGGAGCGCGGGAGATCGGATACCTCTACGGACAGTACAAGCGCCTGCGGGACGAGAACACCGGAGTCCTCACCGGCAAGGGCCTGAACTACGGCGGATCGATCCTCCGGCCAGAAGCCACCGGGTTCGGCGCGATGTACTTCGCCAACTCGATGCTCGCGCTCAGAGGAGACAGTCTGGAAGGGAAAACCGTCGCCCTTTCCGGATTCGGAAACGTCGCCTGGGGCGCCGCCCAGAAGGCGACCCACCTCGGGGCGAAGGTGGTTACGATCAGCGGACCGGACGGGTACATCTACGATGAAGAGGGGGTGGGAACCCCGGAGAAATGGGCGTACATGTCCTACCTCCGCCTTTCCAACAACGATGTGGTCGAGCCGTATGCGAAAGAGTTCGGCGCCGTGTTCGTCCCCCGGAAAAAGCCGTGGGAGGTCAAAGTCGATTTTGCGTTCCCCTGCGCGATCCAGAACGAGCTCAGCCTGGCCGATGCGAAAGCCCTCGTGGCCAACGGAGTCCAGGGGGTCGTCGAGATTTCAAACATGGGTTGTCAGGCGGATGCGATGTACTATTTCCTTGAAAAGAAGATCCTCTTCGCTCCCGGCAAGGCGGCCAACGCCGGCGGAGTCGCCGTCAGCGGACTGGAGATGACACAGAACGCGATGCATATCGCCTGGACCGCCCAGGAGGTGGATGAGAAGCTTAAGGAAATCATGTTGAAAATCCACAACGCCTGCGTCAAGGAAGGGACGCAACCGGATGGATACATCAACTATGTGAAGGGTGCAAACATCACCGGCTTCAGAAAAGTGGCCGATACGATGGTCCAGCTCGGCTATTAACCTTGTCCAACTTTGTACATTTTCCGGCGACCTTTTGGAGGTCGTCTTTTTTCATGACACTAGCGGCCGACCGGAAGCAGAGATTTCGTCATCGGTTGAATCGGTATTTTCCGAAAATACCCGATATTTCCGCTTCCTGCACACAGTGTGGGAACCTCCTGCCGGCGGGGAATCATCCTGCTTTGTAAGGAATTACACACCGGGTAGTATGGGGTTGGTATCCAACTGCTACAAAACTTATATAACACTATATATAGTGTTGTAAGAAGTTAGTAACACTATTTATGCCGTATTTGTGCTTGCAAATCGGTAGGCGGGGTGCTATGCTTGCCATGGGCGGTCACCGCCCCTTCCCGTTATTTGAATACATAAATACGATATATGAGGATAAGCATGAATGCCGGCAAGAATGAATTAACCGCTTTGGGCCGAAAGATCTTTCTGGATCGATACGCCCTGAAAGATGTCAAGAAGGAAACGCTCGCCGTCGGCGATATCGTCGTCGCGGTCAGCAACCCCCAGACCGGGCAGCGGGAGATCGGGACGGTCACCGCCATCAGGGACGGAGACGAGATCGTCGTCACCTTGGATGACGGGGTGGTTCTGGAAGTAAAGCGGGAAGAGATCGATAAACCGATCGAGACCGAGCCGGGCCAGATGCTGAACCGCGTCGCCAAAGGGATCGCCGCTCAGGAGAAGAAAGAGATCCGAAGCAAGTGGGAGAAGGAGTTCAACTGGATCTTGGAGGATTGGCGCTTCGTTCCGGGGGGAAGGATTCTCACCGGGGCGGGAACCGATCAGAACCTGACATACTTCAACTGCTATGTGATTCCCTCGCCCAAGGACAGCCGGGGCGGGATCATGACCAGCCTGGGGCAGATGACCGAGATCATGAGCCGCGGCGGCGGCGTGGGGATGAACCTCTCCTCCCTGCGCCCCCGGCACGCCTACGTCAAAGGGGTGAACGGCCGCTCCAGCGGATCGGTCAGCTGGGGCGGACTCTTCAGCTTCGTAACCGGCCTGATCGAGCAGGGCGGATCCCGGCGGGGGGCGCTGATGCTGATTCTCAACGTCTGGCATCCGGACATCATGGATTTCATCAACTCCAAGCGGGAGATGGGCAAGATCACCAACGCAAACATCAGCGTCGGCATCACCGACGAGTTCATGGCGGCGGTTCGTTCCGACAAGGAGTGGAACACCGTCTTCCCGGATACCTCCGACCCGAAATACAACAGCGATTGGGATGGCGACTTGGAGGCCTGGATTAAGAAAGGCGGCTCCACGGTCGTCTATCAGACGCTCAAAGCGAAAGAGGTCTGGAACGCGATCGTCGAGAGCGCCTGGGCGAGCGCCGAACCGGGGGTGTTCTTCATGGATCGGTACAATCAGATGAGCAACTCCTGGTACTACTCCTCGATCCAGTCCACCAACCCCTGCGGCGAACAGGGCCTCCCGCCGTGGGGGGTGTGTAACCTCGGCTCAATCAACCTCAGCCAATTCGTCAAGGACAAGAGGGTTCTGTGGGATGATCTCGGGCGGACGGTCCGCTCAAGCGTCCGCTTTCTGGACAACGTCATCGACGACACGCCGTACTTCTTCGAAGAGAACAGGAAGCAGCAGCAGGGCGAGCGGAGGATCGGGCTCGGGACGATGGGCCTTGCGGACATGCTGATCAAGATGGAGCTCGCCTACGGAAGCGAGCCCTCCCTGAAGTTCATCGACGAACTCTACAAGTTCATCTGCCTCGAGGCGTACGACGAGAGCTGCAACCTTGCCGAAGAGAAGGGGAGCTTCCCCTTCTTCGATGCGGAAAAACTGCTGCAAAGCGGCTTTATGATGCAGATGCCCGAGGAGATCCGGGAAAAAGTCCGGACCCATGGCCTGAGGAACGTCACCCTCCTGACCCAAGCGCCGACGGGAACGACCGGGACGATGGTCGGCACCTCGACGGGGATCGAGCCCTACTACTTCTGGGAGTGGGAGCGGACCGGCCGGATGGGAACCAATATCGAGCGGGTCAAGGTGTACGAAGACTGGGTCAAGGCGAACCCCGGCAAGGAAAAACCCGATTACTTCGTCAGCGCGATGGATCTCGCTCCGGAGGGGCACGTCTATGTCCAGGCGGCGATTCAGCGCTGGGTCGACTCCTCGATCTCCAAGACGGGGAACACTCCCAAGGAGTACACCGTCGAGCAGACCGGAAAGCTCTACGAGCTGCTCTACGACACGGGGTGCAAGGGGGGAACTACCTACCGCGACGGCTCCCGGGACACGCAGGTTCTGACGATCAAGAAGGATGAGGAAGAAGAGAAGAAGGAGACGGTGCTAAGCTTCACCGATCCGAAGCCGCGGGTTCGGGCGACGGTCCTTCGGGGAACCACCTACCGCAAGGCGACGCCGATCGGAACGGCGTACATCACCGTCAACTGCGACGGTACTGATCCGAGCGACATCTTCGAGGTGTTCATCAACGTCGCCAAAGTCGGCTCCGACGTCGCCGCCGACGCCGAAGGCCTCGGCCGCCTGATCAGCCTCATCCTTCGGATGCCCTCGCCGCTCACCCCCGAACAGCGGGCCCAGACGATCATCACCCAGCTACAGGGAATCGGCAGCGGCCGTTCGATGGGCTTCGGGAAAAATCGGGTGATGAGTCTTCCCGATGCGGTAGCCCAGGTGCTTGAGGAGCACCTCGGCTCCACCCCGAGCGAGCGTCCTCCAATGAATCTGCCCGATGAAGAGGACGAAGAGGAGGGCGAAGGCCAGCTCTTTTTGAGCCTGTCCTCCTCCAAGCCGGGTTCGATCCAGGCGGATATCTGCCCGGTGTGCGGCAACGGGACGTTCATGAACATTGAAGGATGCCGGAAGTGCTTCTCCTGCGGGCACAGCGAGTGCTGAGAAGATACCAAGAAGGGATGGGATAGGGGGTCCGCTCAGGCGGGCCCCCTATCCGTCATATCAGCTCAAGCTCGGCTTCAAACTCCCCGTCGAGGGGGAAGATCGGCCGGGGCAGGTTCCTGTATTCGAGCCGCTCGAAGAGCTCGTCGGAGGATCCGGTGGTTAGGGCCATCATTGAACGTCGGGCGATGGCGCGGATCTCCGGCTCCAGATATCCAAGCTTCACGACGATCACCTTCCGGTTTTCGACCTCCACCCCCAACGCCCGCATCATCTCGGGGTCGTAGCATCCGACGTGCTTCGTCATCGCCACCATGTCGATCCCCCCGATGTGCAGCAGGGCGAGCCGGGTTCCATGCTCCCACCGGTTGAACAGCGCCTTGACGGTGAACGATCCGGCCACCGGGGAGGATTTCGCCGGGTCGAAGCGACTGCCGATCCGGCTCTCGATCACTTCCCCGACTCCGACCTTTTCCGCCTCCGCGACGATTTGCGGGTCGTAGAAACCCTGGTAGATCAGCGGCGGATCGAGCCGTGAAAGCTCCGGATCCTTCAAGAGGAGGTGCAAAAAGCCGGTCACGTCCCCGCTACTGCCCGCGGTGGGATTGTCGCCGCTGTCGCTGATCACCACGGGATGGATCCCTTCTGCCAGCGACCGTTTCGTCGCCGCCATCGCCTCCTCGGGCAGGTGGGTCTCGGTGTAGAAGGTGAACTCGTTGCGCTTCGCCCAGAACAGGTCGGCAAGCTCCCGCGCCAGTTCATCGGCGAGGGCCTGATTCTCTTCCGTGACGACCACCGCATGGACTCCGTTCTCCGTGCCGTCCGCCCAGGGAAAGCCCAGCAGATAGGAGCAGGCGAGGACCGAGGAGCGGCGTTCCCGCCTCCGAAGCTCCCCGATCAGGGAGCGCATCGGCTCGACGCCGGTTTCGCTCTGCTCGCCGGCAATGAGCATCGGGATGCGCACCGCCACCATCGTGGGCCGCTTCTTCGACTCCAGCGTCCGGATCGTCATCAGGGCGGCATGGATTCCCGTCTCATAGGTGTCGGTGTGCGGGGCGCACTTGTACCCGACGAACCCCGAAACGAGGCTTTTCATTCTCTTCGTCAGCGTGGCGTGCATGTCCAGCGAGGCGAAGATCGGGATCGACGGTTCGATCGCCCGGATCGAGGAAAGGAGGTCCTGCTCCGCTTCTCCGATCCCTTCGACCCGCATCGATCCGTGGAGGGGGAGGCAGAGCGCATCCAGCGGCCCGGCGTTCCTCAAGTCGGTCAAAAGCTCCTCCTTCAGCTCTTCGTAGCATGAGCGCTCCCACACCCCGTTGGGAACCGCCCGGGCGACGAGGGAGGGTACGACCTCATATCCGGCGGCGATGAGCGTCTGGATGATGCCGCTTGCGGAGCTCTCCCGTTTGACCAGAAGCTCCTCCCTGCGCGTGACCCGGATGTCCTCCCGGGAGGTCAGGATCGGGTTGAAGGTATCCGACTCGTGGTGGAGTCCGCCGACAAAGATTCGTCCTTTCATTCCTTGTGCTCCTTTTTTATCGTCATCATCAGATCCGGGCAGGTCAGCTCGGTGCGCTTCATCGGCTCGCCGACGGTGCTCACTTCGAGCTGATGGGTCCCGGATTGAAGGTGAAGCTCCTCGGCGAGGATTCCCGAGCGCTGCCCTGCCTGGAGGGTCGCATGCCACAGGAGCTCGTCGAGCCTGATTTGGACCTTCACCGCCTCTTCCAGCGGGGGTTCATGCTCCCAGACCAGCGAGTAGGTTCCATGCTCCTCGAGAGCGACCTTCCACGCCAGGGTGGTCGGAATCGGCTTGTAGGTGTAGTAGTCCGTGCCCCCATAGCGGTAGTGCACGCTACCGAACGTGGGCGTTCCGAGCGGAAGGTCGGCGCTCGGAAGGCGGGGGTCTTCCGCTTCGAGGGGCTTTTCCCGGAGCCGTTTCCCGATTCCGAGGAGCACCTCCTCTTCGAACGGGACGATCGAGCCGTCCCCCTTGAGGCCGATGTTCAGAAGGTAGGTCCCTCCCGCCGCCCTGACGGATCGGAGCGTCTCGGTCAGTTCCGTAACCTTGTCTTCCAGATCTCCCCGCTCCTGCCACGAGCGATATCCCCACGTCTCCTTGTAGATCGAAGCGGGGGTCTGCCAAGGACAGTTCAGCGGGAGGGTGGGGATCTGGTTGTCCCCCATCGTGAGGAAGTCCTGATAGTCGTTCCAGATCCTCCCGTTGACGGCGCAGCCCGGCTGGAGGCTCTTCACCAGAGCGTACACCTCGGCGGACTGCTCGGCGGTGGGGGCACCCATGTCCATCCACAGCTCCCGGATCGGGCCATAGCCGCTAAGCAGCTCGGTCAGCTGGGCGATGTTCAGCCTCTGGTGGGCGGGGGGGATCGCATCGCAGTTGTGGGGGGAGATCGGGAGAGCGTGGGGGAAGTTCCAATCGATCCAGGAGAAATAGACACCGAATTCCAGACCGCCCCTCCGGCATGCTTCGGAAAGCTCCCGAACCGCGTCCTTTCCGTAGGGGGTGTTGATCGAGTTGTAGGCGGTGCTCTTCGTGTCGAAGAGGCAGAATCCGTCGTGGTGCTTCGCGGTGATGACGAGATACCGCATCCCCGCCCGCTTGGCGACGGCGACGATGTGGTCGGGGTCGAAGCGCTCGAAGGTGAACCGGTCGACCAGCCGTTCATAATCCCATTGGGGAAGATAGCCGTGTGAGAGGATCTGTTCGCTGTAGCCGCGAATGACTTTCCTGTCCTGATGAACCCCGCCCAGAATCGAGTAGAGCCCGACGTGGATGAAGAGGCCGAAGCCGAGCTTCCGCCAAGATTGTATCGTTGTCTGCATGGGTCAAGCATATCGACATCCCCGATGCATAGATAGGGGCAAAGTTTGAACGGGGCGTCAAATTTTGGGTTCCGAGGCGAAACGGAAGGGGATCCGGTGATGGATGGCCGAGCTCGAATTCCTACCATTTTTATAGTGATTTTGCTGTTTGTTGGTGATGTAAAGAGTTAGCGTCTAGAAACTTTATTTCTTTACTCCGAATAGAATATTTTCCGTGTTCTCTTGCAAACGAACCCTTATTGGTCTATGATTGGCTACTGGGAAAAATCTGCGATCTTCCCACATTTTTGTGCTTAGGGCAGCCCCTTCCGGGTTGCAGCAAATACTGCTTTATGGAGAGTCACATGAGTAACAAAAGGAAGGTTACCATCGACGGAAACACCGCTGCTGCGCACGTAGCATACGCGTTTAGCGAGGTTGCCGCCATCTATCCGATTACGCCCTCTTCCACGATGGGTGAGTTTGCCGACGAATGGGCAAGCGTTGGGCGGAAAAATATGTGGGGAAAAACGGTCGAAGTCGTCGAGATGCAGTCGGAAGCCGGTGCCGCCGGCGCCGTTCACGGTTCGCTCGCGGCGGGTGCCTTGACAACCACGTTTACCGCCAGTCAGGGATTGTTGTTGATGATTCCGAACATGCACAAGATCGCCGGGGAGATGATCCCGACCGTTTTCCACGTTTCGGCCCGATCTCTTGCTGCCCAATCCCTTTCGATCTTCGGTGATCATTCCGACGTGATGAGCTGCCGAAACACCGGGTTTGCGATGACGTGCGCGAACAACGTCCAGGAGGTCTTGGACCTTGGGCTGGTCGCTCACCTTTCAACGCTTGAGGCTCAGGTTCCTTTCCTTGCGTTCTTTGACGGCTTCCGCACCTCCCACGAAGTGCAGAAAGTCGATGAGCTTACCTACGAGGACATGTACACCCTCGTCGATGAGAAATATGTCCGCCGCTTCCGCGACCGTGCGATGCGCCCGGAGAAGCCGGTTCTCCGCGTAGCCGCTCAGAACGAAGACGTATACTTCCAAGGTCGGGAGACGGTGAACAAATATTACGAAGCCCTGCCGGAGATCGTCCAGAAGTACATGGACAAGGTCGCCAAGCTTACCGGCCGAACCTATCATCTCTTCGACTACGTCGGCGCTCCCGATGCGACGGATGTGGTTGTCATCATGGGAAGCGGTGCCGACACGGTGGAATGGGCAAGCGACTACATCAACGAGCGCGGCGGCAAGACCGGTGTGTTGAAGGTTCGCCTCTATCGTCCCTTCAGCGCCAAGCACTTCGTTCAGGCCCTTCCCGCTTCGGTGAAGCGCGTCGCGGTTCTCGACCGAACTAAAGAGCCGGGCAGTCTCGGCGAGCCGCTCTACCTGGACGTCATCACCGCCCTCAATCAGATGGATCGAACCGGTATCAAGGTCATCGGCGGCCGCTACGGTCTTTCCAGTAAGGACTTCTCCCCGACCCACGCGAAGGCGATCTTCGATCACCTCGCCGGTCCGGCGTTCAGCAACTTCACCGTCGGCATCAAGGATGATGTCACCAACCGCTCCATCGAGATCAAGGAGCAGATCAACGTCATTCCGAAGGATGTCGTCTCCTGCATGTTCTGGGGTCTCGGGTCGGACGGTACCGTCGGAGCGAACAAGAACTCCGTCAAGATCATCGGCGACAACACCGATCTGAACGCTCAGGCGTACTTCTCCTACGACTCCAAGAAGAGCGGCGGCATCACGATCAGCCACCTTCGCTTCGGCAAGAGCTCGCTTGAGATGCCGTGGCTGGTCGACCACGCCGATTTCGTCGCCTGTCACAATCCGGCGTATATCGGCCGCTACGACATGCTCGCTCCGCTTCGCAAGGGTGGCGTGTTCCTCCTAAACAGTCAGATTCCTTCCGATGAGGTCTTCGACCATCTGACCCGCGAGATGCAGGAGCAGATTATCGAAAAGGAAATTCGGTTCTTCAACATCAACGCACTTGAAATCGCCGAAGGCGTCGGTCTCGGATCCCGGATCAATACGGTCATGCAGGCCGCGTTCTTCAAGATCAGCGAAGTCCTTCCCGAGGAGGAGGCGATCGCCCTGATCAAGGAGTACGTGAAGAAGACGTTCCTCCGCAAGGGTGAAGATATCGTCAAGATGAACTGGGCGGCGATCGATGGCGCCTCCGATGCGCTCCATCGGGTCGAGATCCCCAAGACGATCACCAAGAGCTATGAGCCGGTTCCCCTGATCCCGGAGGATTCCGACCGGTTCTCGAAGAAGATTATCGAGCCGATCATGCACCTCAAGGGCAATGACATTCCGGTTTCCGAGATGTCCTTCGACGGAACGCTTCCCACCGGCACGGCCAAGCTTGAGAAGCGCGGCGTCGCGCCGTTCGTTCCCAAGTGGATCGCCGAGCACTGCATCCAGTGCAACCAGTGCGTGCAAAGCTGTCCGCACGCCGCGATCCGGGCGAAGCAGATCGAGCCTGAGCGCCTGAAGGATGCTCCCGAGACGTTCAAGGTTCTGAAGTCGATCTCCAAGAACGACCGCGATCTCCAGTTCAAGATTCAGGTGTACACCGAAGACTGTCAGGGGTGTGGCGTTTGTATCGAAACCTGTCCTTCGAAGGTCAAGAGCCTTGAGTTCAGTCCGATCCAGGTCGAGCGCGATGCCGGCGAGATCGCCAATGCGGAGTTCTTTGAGCAACTCCCGTACGACGTGCTTGACGGAAGCCCCATCAACTCGATCAAGGGTCTTCAGTTCAAGCAGCCGCTCTTCGAGTTCAGCGGAGCGTGCGCCGGCTGCGGCGAGACCCCGTATGTGAAGATGGTCTCCCAGATCTGTGGTGATCGGATGATCGTCGCCAACGCGACCGGGTGTTCCTCAATCTATAGCGGAACGTTCCCGACCACCCCGTACACCGTTCGCCAAAGCGACGGCCAGGGTCCCTCGTGGGGCAACAGTCTCTTTGAGGACAACGCCGAGTACGGTCTTGGAATGCGCCTTGCCGTCGATGCCAACCGCGAGCAGCTGAAGATCTACATCGACAAGCTTTTTGCACTTGGAACGTCCGCCGAGCTGAAGAGCGCGATCGAGAAATCCCTTGAGCTGTGGAAGGAATCCAGCGAGGAAGCGAACGATGCTCAAAAAGCGGTCAAGGCCGCCCTTCCCGGCGCGATCGCCGCGGCGAAGAGCGATGAAGAGCGCAAGCTCCTTGGCAAGATCGATGAGCTGAAGGACTACTTCGCCGACAAGGTGATCTTCATCATCGGTGGCGACGGATGGGCGTATGATATCGGCTTCGGCGGTGTCGACCACGTGCTGGCCAGCGGCCGCAACGTGAACATCCTCGTCCTTGATACGGAAGTCTATTCCAACACCGGAGGCCAGGCTTCCAAGTCCACCCCGATCGCCGCCGTCGCGAAGTTCGCGAACGCCGGAAAGGAGATCGGTAAGAAGAACATGGGCTTCATGGCGATGACCTACGGTCATGCGTACGTCGCTTCCATCTCCCTCGGCGCCAACCGCCTGCACGCCCAGCGGACGCTACAGGAGGCGGTGGCGTTCGACGGCCCTTCAATCGTCTTCGCATACGCCACCTGCATCAACCACGGGGTGAATATGCGCTACAGCCAGGAGATCATGAAGGACGCCGTCAACTCCGGCTACTGGCCGCTGTACCGCTACAATCCTTCCCTCGAGGAAGGCAAGCGCTTCAGCTGGGATGTCCGCTCCACGCCGGGCTCCTTCCAGGACTTCATCCGAGCGGAGGTTCGCTACAGCTCCCTCTTCAAGACCAACCCGAAGAACGCCGAGGCGCTCTTCGCCCGGGCGGAAGAGGATGCCAAGCGCCGCATGGAGTTCTACCAGAAGCTTGGACCGCTGATGTAAGCGGCAATCAGACTCTCCTCAGGGGGCTGCTTCGGCAGCCCCTGATTCGTCACATACTGCTTCCTACCTAACGAATATCATGAAATTCGTTACGTACTATTAGCGTTTATCATTATATGTGTTAATTAAAGCGGGTAATTTATTTAAAATAGGGTATTCTAAGGGTGAGAAATGATTGGGAGGAAACGGTTACATGGATGCTGCAGAGCGTTACGTTAAAAGAATATTGGATATCTCGGCTCCTCTTCGAAGGAAATCACAATTTCTCTTTGGTCCTCGAATGACCGGTAAAAGCACACTTATTGAAAAAGAACTTGTGGAGAAACCTGCTCTTTGGTCCTCGAATGACCGGTAAAAGCACACTTATTGAAAAAGAACTTGTGGAGAAACCTGCTTTGTATTGGAATCTTTTGAGGACAGGGTTGCAGATGCGGGTAAAACAGAATCCCGAGCTGCTTACCCAAGAAGTTGAAGCTCGACAATTGTCACATTGTCTGATCGTCATCGATGAGATTCAATTGGTACCCGAGCTCTTGGACGAGATTCATTTCCTCATTGAAGAGCGCTCAATTCGTTTTCTTTTGTCCGGTTCCAGTTCCGGAAAACTGCTCAGGGAAAAAGGGCCTAATCTGCTTGGGGGACGGGCAGGCAACCTGTCACTGCATCCCTTCGTGTATCCGGAGATCAAGGAGATGGGCGTGACTCTTGAGCATATCTTTACGACAGGTTTGATGCCTCATGTTCTTTTGTCGGATGATCCCGATCAAGACCTTGATGATTATATCGCCGTCTATCTGAGAGATGAGATCGGTCGCGGGGGCAACGTGCGTAAATTGGAAACATTTGCCCGTTTTTTGGATGTCGCCGCTCTTACAAATGCCGAGCAGGTCAACTACATGAACAGAGCCGGTGATGTCGGTATAAGCAGGCAGTCCATAGCCAATTGGTATCAAATCCTCATAGACACCCTTATCGGACATTACCTCCCGGCATATACCAAGGGCGTCAAACGGAAAACGTTCAGCTTGCCGAAGTTCTATCTCTTCGATCTCGGAATAACGCGGGCATTACTCCAGATTCCCCCTCCGGTGGAGGGACAAAGCGAATATGGACGTTTTCTTGAGCATTATATCTTCATGGAACTGAAGGCGTATCTTGATTATGGCCGGCGGAAAGAGATCCTTTCCTACTGGCGGACAACCGGCGGCATTGAGGTCGACTTCATTCTTGGCGATCGGATAGCGATCAAAGTGAAAGCGACCAAACAGTCGAATGCCCGGGATTATAAAGGCTTGCTTGCATTCATGGAAGAAGGAATCGCCGAACGGCATATTCTCGTGTGTCGAGAAGAGCACCCGAGAAACCTGAAGAACGGTGTTGAAATCCATCCCTGGACATATTTCCTCGAACAGCTTTGGGGCGGAAAGATCCTTTAGGGAGAACTCACGATCAATCGAGGAATGATTTCATTTTTCCTCAACCCACCGTCTGAACATCACCTCGGTCGAGCGGTTCATCTCCCGCATGAACGCGCTGGTGTGCTTGCGCCGGTAATAGAAGTCGGCGAGGGTTCCGGTGTTTTCATAGGGGAGGCTTTGGATCCTTCGCTTCTGCTCTTCATGCTCAAAGTACGCATACTCCATCTCCTTGAGGTGGGGCTCCCGGTAGGAATCCTTCATGAAGATCGAATCGACTGGGCAGCGGGGGGTCGGTTTTATTGCGTTGTCTGTTTTGGGGTATCCGAAGATGACCATCGCTCCCGGGATAACGGAACCGCTGAGATTGAGCAAGTCGCTGAGCTCTTCGAAGTTCTCGATGACGTCGCCGATATAACAGGAACCGAGGCCCAGAGCTTCTGCGGCGATCACGGCGGTGTGGGCGGCGATGATCGTGTCCTGGAGGGCGAGGTGGAGATCTCCAAGGCCGATCGGGCGGTAGGGCAGGTCGTTCGCCTTTTCGACCGCTCCGCTTTCGTGGTAGTAGTTCAGCCACTTCTGGGCATCTGCAAGGAAGACCCAGACCAGCGGGGCCTTTGCGATCATCGGCTGGTTGTCGCAGAGGAGGGCAAGCTTCTCCTTCTTCTCCCGGTCACAGACCTCGACGATCGAATAGTACGCCATGTTCCCCGCGGTAGGAGCCCTGAGGGTCGCCTCTTTGAGGGCAAGCAGGAGTTCAGGCGGGATCGGTTTGTCGGAAAACGCCCGGAGCGAACGACGATTGTGTATCAGGCGGAGTGTTTCATTCATGGTGACAAGTATAGGAAAAGAGAGTCGCTTGTACCACCACCCGGATATACAGATATGCCCCTGGTATTGTATGATGAAGACCATGAGAAGCGTCAGGGTGTACCGCTACCGGTGGGTCGTGCTTATCAGCCTCATCAACCTCGTCCTCGCCGGAAGCCTGCAGTGGCTCAATTTCGCTCCCGTAGGGCGGATCGTGAACGCTTATTACCGGGATCAGATCCTTTTGCGGTTCTTCAACCCGATCGATCTCCTCTCCCTTACCTATTTGATCGTCTACGTCCTCTTCTCAGTCCCCTCCGGCTGGATCATCCGCAAGCTCGGCATGCGGGTCACCTATTGGATCGCATCCGGCCTGATCATCTTCGGAGCGATGACCAAGACTCTGTACCTCTCCTCATTCAAGACCGTTCTGTTCGGCCAGATCCTCCTCGGTCTCGCCCAGACGTTCACCCTTACCAGCATTACCGAGACGACGAGCCGCTGGTTCCCGATCCGTGAGCGGGGAATGGCGGTGGGAATCATTCAGGCGAGCCAGTATCTTTCTCTGGCTCTCGTCATGATCCTTTCCCCCCTCTTCGTCGTTCGCTCCCAAAAGGGGATCGAGCAGCTGATGAGGCTGTGGGCGATCATCTCGATCGTCCTTGCCGCCGTCAGCGCGGCTCTCGTCCGGGAGCGGCCCCCATCCCCGTCATCAACATTCGAGCGAGAAGAAGAGATGAAGTTCAGCCAAGCTCTGAGCACCGCGCTCAGCCGCCGATCGCTCAGAATCCTCATCATGGAGTTCGCCACATCGTGGGCGGTTCTGATGACGGTCTTCATCAAGATCGATGAAATCAGCGAATTTCTGGGGTTCGTTAATTCCAATGGAATTCTGGCGGTGACAATGCTCATCTTCGGAATGGTTTCGGCGGTCGTCATTCCCGCCTTGAGCGACCACTTTCGAAAACGGAAAATCTTTTATACGTTGTGCGCCCTTACCGCGGTTCCCGGCAGCTTATTGCTCCTCAGCGGCAATATCACGGTCGCCCTGATCGGGGCGGCGATCTTAGGTAGCGGGCTCTTGGCCTCAATTCCGATCGGTAGCCAATACGCAACCGAACTCGGACACGGAATCAACGAAAAAGTCATCCAATCGATTCTTCAGTTTTTCAGCCAGCTGGCCACCGCCGTCATCCTTTTCGTCACGACGATCATCAAGGAGCGGTATCAGCTGGTTCTTCCTGCGATTCTCGCGACGATCCTCCTGGGCTCCCTGATTGCAACGTTCTTCATCAAGGAGAGCGAGGTGATCATCACCGAAGATGAGCGCCTCAAGGCGCTCATCGATCTGGAAAACGTTCACCATTAAGCTATGGCTTCTGCGGCAGGAGTCGGTCGTTCCACCGATCCTTCGCATACACATGATCCAAAGGCAGGCGCACGCGCGGGCTGCGTTCGCTTTTGAGGTGATGCTCCTTCAGGGTGGAATCATCGCCGGGGTATCCGATGATCAGGAGGGTCAGAAGCATCTCGGAAGCGGGGATCTTCAACGCTTCCTTCACCGCATCCGCGTTGAAGCCGGCGATCGGGTGGATATGCAACCCTTCGGAGATCGCTTGGGCTTGGTAAGCCATCGTGGCCATCCCCGCTTCAAAGGGGGCGAAGACCCGATCCCCGATGATGATCGACCAGTCGTTGTTGGTTACGACGGCGGTGATCGCCGGAGCGTTTTGAGCCCAGTAGTTGCCCGGGGTGAGAGTGTTCTTCACTTCCGCAAGAACGGCAGGGTCGGAGACGGTGATGAAGCGCCATGGCTGGCTGTTATTCGCCGACGGGGCGGTAACCGCCGCTTCGACGAGGCGGGTAAGAACTTCTTCATCAATAGGTTTTGAATCGATCGCGCGATAGGCGCGCCGGGTTTGTAATATTGACAGTACAGGCATAATTCCTCCGTAATGGGATCAATATACTCAAGAAATAATGAATCGTCTTCATACAAAGACAGGGTCTGAGATTCCAGACCCTGCCAAGTGCACATTGAATTGCTTAATCGAGTGGCGAGAAGTCGGACTTCGGTGCGCCACAGAGGGGGCATACCCAATCCTCCGGAATATCAGCAAAAGCAGTTCCTGCCGCTACACCATTATCAGGATCGCCAACGGCCGGGTCATAAATATACCCGCAAAGATTACATTCGTATTGCATCTCATTTCCTCCTGCACCCTAGCATACCGATAAAGTATGGTTCCCGCAAGAAAATTCGTCTATCGGTAGATCGCCAGCACATCCTCAAGGCGTTTCATGAAGCGGCGCCGATAGTGCTCGGGCCCCAGAATCTCCACCGCATCGCCGCATTGGATGATCCGCAAGGTCAGCTCAATCGAGTTCTCGACATCCATGTTGCAGATCCACGAACCGTCCTTCAGTTTTTCCAATTGAGGCTTTCCGTGAACCAGCTGCCTGAATGCGTTCATCGCCGATCGCTCCTTCAGCTTGAGGCTGAGAGGAATCATGTCGATCGCATCAAATGTCTCGGGAGCATCGGGGAATTTGAAGGGTTTGAGGTTGTCGGGGATCGTGTAGGTCTCATCCAGGATCGTGGCGCTGGTGATCGTGGAGATATCGACGGTCACGATCTCGGTGGTGTGTCTCAGTCGTCCGGTGACGGTAATCGGATGGCGGGTTCCATCGGTCTCCCTGAAGCCGATGAAATAGGGGGCAAGCTCGGTTTCGATCGAATCGAAGCCTTTGAGCGATTGAACGATCCGGACGATCCGCCCGCTGACCCAGGAATCGATCAGAACCTCCAGAATCGCATTGAACGCGCTACTCTCCTTCTGGGCGATCAATTGCTTGTCGATCTGCTCGGCGAGCGAAACGATGTTTTCGCTGATCTTCGGGGCATAGGAGCGCATGTTCATCGCGATCTTTCTGAGTCCTGAAGCAAGATGAGGGTTTTGGAACTCGCTGGTGTTCAGGAGCATCTCCGCCGAGAGGTTGATCGCCAAACTCTCATAGACGGAGAGGGCATGGACCTCTTCACCATCCTTTGCCCGAATCTTCAACAGGTTGTTTTCCTCATAGAGGTCGATATATTCGGCAAGCTTGTCGATGTAGCGGCTGATCGTCGAGCGGTGGACGCCGAGTCTGCGGGCGATCTCTGCCCGGCGGAGTCCCTCGGGATGAGAATGGAGAAGCAGTTCTATTTGTGCAACACGTTCGCCCTTCACAACACCCCCTTTGCACCAGAATGCAACAAAACATGGGTTAGTGTACCATAAGATTGAAAGACGGTAAACAGAATGCAACATCCTGTTGATTCGAACCCCGAAGATGATTGTGGTATGATGGGAGTGCGGCATATCAATGATGATAAGGAGCGATCGAGTGAAGATTTCAGCAATCGGGTGTTGTCTGATCGACTACCTCTTTCATGAAGGAACCTACTCGAAATCGGTGTTCAACGAGTATCGGAGCGTTGTTTCCGGTGACGGGGGGTTGCTCGTCGGCGGTCTGGTGTTCGGCGAGCAGCTTGCCGAGTTCACGGGCTTGCCGTTCGATACGCTACTCCGGCGCCTGATTCCTCATCCGGAAGAGGGAGTTGAAAACATCGGCGGCCCGGCGATCATCGCCCTGATCCACGCCGCCCAGCTGCTGTATGACTCGCCGCACTCCTTCCACTTCCATGGTGTCGCCGGTGATGATGTCGAATACCGACTGATCCGGGAGCATATCGCAAAGACGGTGATCGATCCCCGCTTCCTCATCCTTGAAGGGGAGCGCACCCCGACGACCTATGTGCTGAATGATCGGCATGCCCACGGGGGAAAAGGGGAACGCACCTTCGTGAATCTTCTCGGTTCGGCAGCCCATGTCATTGAAGCGGATGTGGGGGATGATGCGTACCGAAGCGACATCGTCCTCTTTGGCGGAACCGCCCTGTGGCCTGCGTTCCACACCCGGATCGATCAGGCCCTCCGCCGAGCCAAAGCGGAGGGGGCATTGACGATCGTCGGCACGGTCTTCGATTTCATGAACGAGTCCCGCTCATCAAGCGAAGCATGGCCGTTCGGGGAGGAGAGCGGGTATCCGTTCGTCGACCTGTTGGTGTGCGACGCCTTGGAAGCGGAGCGGATGAGCGGCCAAAGGGACTTGGAAAAAGCCGCCGCCTTTTTTGACGAGGCGGGGGTTGGTGCCGGGATCATCACCCACGGATCGAAAGAGATCATCGCTTGGTCCAAAAAGGAGAGCGTCTTCGGACATACCCCTTTGACGCACTTCCCGGTGTGTGCCCATATCGACGAGCTGCTGGAAAGAGATCCATCGCTTCGCAAGGACACCACCGGATGTGGAGATAATTTCCTCGGGGGAGTGCTCGCCTCGATCATCGCTCAAGGGGCGAAAAAATGCAGCATGGTCGATGCGATCACCCTCGGTGGCGCTTCGGGGGGATTCACCCTGACCCATCACGGGGGGATGTTCCATGAAACCTACCCGGGTGAAAAACGGAGCTTGCTTGAACCGGTGCTTGCCGCCTACAGCGGGCAGCTCGGTGTGCTATAATCGGATCATGGATGATCGCTTAATCAATGTGGAGATGCAACTCACCTTCGCCCAAGAGACGATTGAGACCCTCAATGGGGTCGTCACGGAACAGGGGATGGAATTGCAGCGGCTGAAAACCCTTGTCGAGAAGTTGGAACGCCGGATCGTGGATCTCGTGGAAGGAAGTGAAGGCGGCCCGCAAAAGCCGCCTCACTATTAATTCAATCGAGCGCGTTCACTGATCGCCGTTGTGTAGGAGCGAAGCCCTCCGGTGAGGTTGTACACCTCCGTAAAGCCGTTCCCCCGCAGAATCCGTTCGGCGAGGTATCCCCGCGTTCCCATCACGCATACGGTGATGATCGGCTTGTCCTTCGGAACCTCGGCGATCCGATTTCTCAACGCGGTGTGTGGAATGTTGATTGAGCCGGGCAGCATTCCCCCCGTCATCGTTTCCATTTCACTTCGAGTGTCGAGGATCACCGCCCCCTGCTCGATGAGATTGTCGACTTCTCTCCAGCTGATCGGGTTGGAGATCCCTTCAAGGGCGTTCATCCCGATGAAGCCGACCATGTTGATCGGGTCCTTGGCGCTGGAGAAGGGAGGAGCGTAGGCGTGTTCGAACTCGGCGAGATCATACACCGTTCCATCCATTCCGATGAACGAGCTGATCACGTCGATCCGTTTGTCGACCCCCTCGTAGCCGATCGCCTGAGCCCCCCAGATCTTCCCGGTGGTCGGATGGAACAGGATCTTCAAGCTCAGGGAGAGGCTGTCTGGGTAGTAATCGGCGTGGCTGGATGTATGGGTGACTGCGCTCTTGTACGGAAGCTCCAAAGCGGCAAGGGTCTTTTCGGCAAGTCCCGTCGAAGCGACGGTGAGATCGAAGACCTTGGCGATCGATGTGCCGATCGTTCCCTTGTAGGGCTTCCTGTTCCCATCGATGAGGGCATCGGCAAGCAGACGGGCCTGCTTGTTCGCAGGGCCGGCCAAGGGCACCGTGATCGAATGGGAGGTCAAGGGACAAGCGAAGCAGATCGCATCTCCCAGCGCCCGAATGGAGGGGTCATTGGTAGTGAAGTATTCATCCACCACGATCGCTCCCGTTGAAGAAAGGACGATCCCGCTTTCTTTCAGGAAGGTCGTATCCGGCCGGACTCCGATGGAGAGGATCACCAGATCGGTTTCCAGCACCTTTCCACTTTCCAATTCGACAAGCACCGCCTCGCCGTTCTTGCTGAAGCCTTTGATCGGATCCTTGAGATGGAGGACGACTCCCTTTTTTCTCATGTGTTGCTGAACCTGAGCGGCAAAATCATAGTCGATGACGCCCATCACCTGTTCCAATGCTTCGACAAGGGAGACTTCAAGCCCCCGGTGTTTGAGGTTCTCCGCCATCTCGAGGCCGATGAACCCGCCGCCGATCACCACCGCCCGCTTTGTTTCGCTGCGGTCGATCGACGCCTTGATCCGATCGATATCCTTGACCGAGCGTAGCGTCATGATTGAGGGATGCTCAATGCCGGGAATCCGCGGGCGGATCGGGGATGCTCCGGGGGAGAGGATCAGATGGTCATATGCTTGTGTATAGGTGGTGTCATCTTTGACATTGCGGACGGTGATCAGCTTTTGGGCTCGATCGACGCTCATGACTTCACTGTTGACCCGGGCTTCGACGTTGAGCACCCGCTTGAAGAGTTCGGGGGTCATCACGAAGAGGGATGACCGGTTTTCGATGACGCCACCGGCATAGTAGGGCAGGCCGCAGTTCGCAAAGCTGATGTGTTCGCCCCGTTCAAAGATAATGATCCGTGCCTTCTCGTCCCGTCGTCTGAGACGAGCAGCCACTCCGGCTCCGCCGGCGACTCCGCCTACAATCAGATATGTTGCCATGATTCCTCCTGAGTAAAGGCCAATTCTTCGGGGATCTGAAGTTCACAGCAGTTATAGGCAAGAACAAGCTCTTCTCCCGCTTCCGTCAAACTGATCACCAAACTCCTTCGATCCGTGATTGAAAGAGTTCGCTGAACCAGCGATCGCCCTTCCAGGCTGTCGATCACGCGTGTGAGGCGTGAAGGTGAGAGATCCAATTCTTTCGCCAATGCCGAAGGCTCGACGATTCCCTTCTCCACCGCACAAAGGAGGAGAGCGTCATTGAAGGAAAGGCCCGTTTCATCTTTCAACCGCTCTTCAAAGGAGCGCAGAGCGCTTTGAAGGCGGCGTATGGCGCACAGATTGAGCATCTGAACCTCCGGATAATTTCGTTTGTCAATAATTGCTTTAGACAACTATAATGATGCCGTATCCCTCCGTCAACAGATCTGATAATAACCTTATAGGTAAAGAATATCTGCATATAGATACTCATTCTCATTAATGTACCCGATAATCTTATATCCACTATAAGGATAAGCGTTTGTCTCTTGACTATTGTTTCAGAATCCTTCATGCTGTTTTCAGGTTGTTCTAGATGTTGTGGCAACGCAGTGTCGGGAAGAAGCCACTTTGTTGCTTCCTTGTTCTACTTCTAGATCTACACCGGATGGAACACAATGGATAGGACGCCAAGGCGTGTTGCTTTTTGCGTTTGCAATCACACCAAATATGGTCGATAGTCATTCCCAACTATCGGCCATTTCTTTATGTAAGCGGTTACATTCTCAGAGTGGATGTATTTGTTGATCAATTCCCAGTATAGTACAAGTATGAAAACAATCCTGTGCTACGGTGATTCCAACACCTATGGATCGAACCCCGGCGGGGGACGATGGGAATATGACAAGCGATGGCCGGGAATCCTCTCTTCCCTATTAGGGGATGGGTACTATGTTATTGAAGAGGGACTTGGCGGACGGACAACCGTCTTCGACGATCCGTTCGAGAAAGGACGAAACGGCAAAACCTTTCTACCCGTCGCTCTGGCAAGCCATCAGCCGATTGATCTTTTGATCATCTCCCTCGGCACGAACGATACGAAGCGATTTTTTGGCAGCAATGAACGGATCATCACCCGTGGAATCGAAGCATTGGCGGATGTTGCCAAAACCTTTGATGTCAAACAGATCATGGTGATCTCCCCGATCCATGTCGGAGAGAGGATTGAAGAGACTGTCTTCGCCGGCTTCTCCAGGGAATCGGTGGAAATAAGCTGTAAGTTGAGTGAACGGGTGAAAGCAATGGCCGAACGAAAAGGCCTCATCTTCTTCGATGCAGCGACGGTAGCCACCCCCAGTGAGATCGACCAGCTCCACATGGACGCCGAAAGCCACCGAAACCTGGCCGAGGCGTTGAAAGAGGTGATCATCCGGCATCTCTGATCCGTGAAACAAGGAGCAATCATGTTGGATCAGGTATACATGCAAAATTATGGATCACTCCAGAATCTGAGCTGGTCGGGTCTCGGTCCGATCAATCTTGTCCTTGGAGAAAATGGTGCCGGGAAGACGTTTCTCCTGAAAGCTCTCTATACCGCAATAAGAACTCTTGAAGAATATCGACGGGGAGACGAGTAGCGCCCGATAGCGGAAATCCTTGCACAAAAGTTGTACTGGACGTTCCAGTGCGATAAGATCGGTGATCTGGTCACAAAAGGGGTTGACGGTTCGCTTACCTTTTCAATGGATATCGACCAGCAGCATTTCAGGTATAAATTCGGCAAGGATACAACCAAGAATATTTATTCTCTGGAAAATGATGTCGAACCTCGGTCAAGCAACTCAATCTTCCTGCCCGCAAAGGAAGTCCTCTCTCTTCATGGGATCATCCTGAAATCGAGGGAGACGGACAAAACATTCGGTTTTGACGATACCTATGTGGATCTGGCCAGAGCTCTCAGACAACCTCCAAGGCAAGGAGGGAATGATAGAAAGCTTGCCGATGCCCGAAAGCATCTTCGTACCATCATCAATGGACGGGTTCAGATGGATGAGGAATCCGGTCAGTGGAGCTTTAGGAAAGGCAATAGGAAGTTTGCAATCGGGGTTACCGCCGAGGGGGTGAAAAAGATCGCAATTCTGGACACCTTGTTGAGCAATCGGTATCTTGATACCCGCTCGATTATTTTCATAGATGAACCGGAGTCGGCGCTTCATCCCAAGGCGATTTCAGAGTTTATGGATATCATTGTGATTCTGGCACAAAGCGGAATCCAATTTTTCCTTGCCAGCCACTCATACTTTGTAATCAAGAAGTTGTTTCTCCTTTCACAACAACATAGAATGTCGATTCCCGTTCTCTCAGCTGAAGGTCAAGAGTGGAAGAGCAATGACCTCATCAAAGGAATGCCGAACAACTCGATCATTGATGAATCCATCAGTCTATACGAAGAAGAAGTGGAGTTGTCGTTGTTATGAGCATAACGATCAACGAGTCAGGAATAACGTTCGGCCCGTACGCGGAATCGGTATGTTTTCAAATTGAAAAAAGTCCCATATACACACATCTAGGGAAGGATGTGAAGATGGTTGAATTCGTACTCAATCGATTAACTGCCGGTGGTGAGCAGGTTTTCTGTTTGGTGGAGGCGAAGTAAAGTTCCCCGCAGCCGGACAATCCAATTGGTTCCCTACATTCATCAGTGAAATCAGTGAAAAGATGATACATGGTATTTCGCTACTTCTCGCAATCCTTTTGAATCGACACGGGTCAAGTGAAGAAATCTTACCCGAATCCATGCGCTCTGTTGATCTTTCCCGATGTAAGGCGCGGTATATCCTCGTCATCAATGGACATAAGGAAGAGTGGCTACCTCCGATACAAGACGCATTGCGTAAATCGTTGCGATCAATGGACACGACATGGAATTTTGGACCGAATACGGTTGTGGTATTAAATGACGAGAAGGCTGCCGGTTATCCGTTATTGCACCCCACGCAGCGAACCGAAGCCGGAGACGGCAACTCATGAAAGCCGACATCACTACTCCAGCTCAAGAACCGCGGCCACCGGCCAATGATCGCTTAGGACGCTGTTCGGAATCGAGAAGCGCGGACTTGAAGCAAGTAGCGGGCGAATTTTTCCTTTGATCATGATCTTGTCGATCGATTCGACGAGATCCGTTTCATCGCTCAAATAGGGGCAAGGGAACGTAACCGGTGCCGGAACCTTGAGGATGGTGAAGACATCCTCGAAGCCCGCTTCGGACTTGAGGATCCTTGAAGGGTGGACGGGATCGTTGAAGTCTCCGCAGATGACCGCCGCTTCGGTTCCGACCAGAGAGTCGAGGGCTTTGGCTGCGCGGTGTGCTTGTCGATGGCGATGGCTCATTCCTGAAGCACATTCATCCGCATTGAGCTGGTGGGTCAGGTGCATCGTCCCGACGAACAGCGGGATTCCCTTCTTCGTACGGAGCTTGGCCCAGAACAGTCCACGATCGGTTTCCGGCATCGCGAGGTCGACCCGGCCGAACGCTTCGACGTTGAAAGAAGTCTTCCGTACATAGATCGTGTTCTCGCTTCGCCAACCCGGCTCGCTTCCTTCAATGCGCGTGTAGTCCGGCAGACGGGCATCCAGAAAGACAAGAGTCTCCTCCCGGATCTCCTGAAAGCAATAGATATCCGCCTGATAGGTCGCCAGAAACGCTTCGACGGCGTTCGTCCGGTTCTCCCAATACTCCGTGTTCCAGAGATTCAACGTGATGATCTGGATCCGCATCGTCGACTTCACTCCTGCAATACTTCGGGAAACTCGCCTCTGATCCGGTCGAACGAGGAGAGCGTCAGAATTGTCACCCAGGCGATATCGATCTCGTAGTGTCCGTTCATCAGCTCCGGGCGATTGAAATACTCCCAGCTCGTGTGGTTGACCTGCTCCGGCTGCCAGCCGAAGAAGGACTCGTCCCGGCCGAGGTCGTTCTCTTTGCCGTGAACCAGCTGTTTGCATGCTGCGATCATCAAGGAGGCCTGCTCCGCGTAGAAGGGGAGGTTTGCGGCCTCGGCAAAGCGCAGGAACTCGTAGGCGATCGCCATTCCGTAACAATCCAGGTGGTGATGGGCGACCGAGACGCTCGTCATCCCCAAGGTGGAAAAACCTTTCTTTCCCAAGGGACTCTCCCCGGGAAGGTAGGAGGATTGCTGCCAGATCCATTGGATGATGAACTCGGCTGCAAGGTGGGCGCTTGTAAGATGCCGCTTGTCTCCTTCCAGGTGGTACAAATCCATGAAGAAGGAGAGCAGGGCCACCCCCGCCTCCTTGTCACAGGAATCGGCATCCAGCGTATCGCCGTAGAACGCCCCTTCATCGGCGAGCTGCGCATAGAACATGTACGCTTTATGAACCGCACCGATGAGAACCGCCTTGAGCGGATCGCTTTCCTCAAGCAACGGGATGAGGGCGCACAGAAACGATCCGATATACGCTCCGTTGGTTCCCAGAGTGTCCCCCGGTTTCCCCTTCACGGTCCACCAGCGGCCGAAGGAACCGGAGGAAAGCTGGATGTCGGAATAGAAGAGGGAGACCCTTCGGGCGAGGTCGATATACGCCGAAACATCATACCCGAGCGATTGCAGCTCCTTTGCAAGCCGGAGATAGTGGTTCATCGCTTCTCCGTTGCACCTGCTGTTCACCATCTCGGCGAACTCGGGGAACTCCCCGATCCCCAGGTATCCTCCCCATCGGCCCGTCCGCAGGTCATGGTTGTCCTGAAACACCCCTTCCCGGCGTTCCGCCTTGAGGAAGAAATCTCCGATCTTCTTCGCCACGGTCGCCAGCAGGCGGGAATCGTCGACCAAGCTGAAACGCTTGGCCAATGCCCGTCGTGCCGCTTGCAGGCACTCGAGGGTGGGTTCATAGGTGGTGAACCGGGCGAGCTCATAGGCGCCTTGGACGCTTTTCACCAGGAAGGAGGCGCCCGTGAACTCATACACATCCTGAACCTCCCCGTTGCCTTCCCCCATGACGATGTACGCAAGACCGTCTTCGCTTCTTCGTACGAGGTTGATCAGGCGGGTGAGCTTCAGCTCCATCCAATCGTTCCAGGAAAGGGGGTGGGGAAGCTCCACCGGTTTCGCTTTCGGAAGGGAGGCGACGAAGGCGACATACGCCTCCATGTCGCGCATCTCACGATAGGTTGCCAGATGGAAGGAGCGTCGATAGCTCAGACCGCCGGAAGGGACGGAAAGAATAGGGCGGGGAGCCGAGGCGGTGTCGACGAGGGATTTCTTGCCCTGATAGCTGTATGGCCACTCCCATCCCGGAATGGAGATGATCGCCCCGTGGCGGTCATTGGCCACCGAAGCAAGGAAGCGCTCCTCGGCCGCCGCCTCGGTGGCGCAGAGAAAGTGTCGTTTTGCAGCCGAGAGCTGGAGACAACAGGGAATCGACATCCTTGTTTCCAGAAATGACCATGTTGAGGAGCGATTGATCGACGGGAACAACCCGGTTCCCTTGGTGTTGTCCCGATACCAGATTGCAGGAATGAAGAGGTCGTTTGGAACTCCTTCATCGGTGGTGAAAAACCCCGCCTGAAGCCGATATGATCCCTCTTTCTGGAGAATCCACGTCCGGTCGACCGTTACGCCGTTCCGGTTGGGAGTCAAGCGATCCTCGATCGTCCCGATTCCTTCAAATGATGCGGACACCGTGTCATCTTCAATCTCAAGGGTGATCGGGTGTTGGCGTTTACCTTCGTAGGTGACGGTATAGGTGATCGTGACGATATGCAGAGGATTGAGAATTTCAACGGAGTTTTGGGATATTTGGCGAATCTGCACTGTGTTAACCTTTGATTCCGCTGGTAGCGATCCCAGCGATGATTTTCTTCCTGAAGAAGATGTAGAAGATGATTTGCGGTACCGAAGCGACCAAGGCTCCCGCCATGATCAGCGAGTACTGGGTTCCGTGGGTTCCCTGAAAGTTCGCGATACCGACGGTGATCGGATACTTGATCGTATCGTTGACCACGATCAGTGGCCAGAGGAAATCGTTCCACGTATTGATGAACGAGAGGATGATCACCGTGGCCATCGCCGATTGTCCCAAGGGCAGGATGATCCGCAAGAAGATTCTGAAGCGATGGGCTCCGTCGATGAAGGCCGCCTCTTCAAGCTCGCCGGGGATTCCCTCGTAGAACTGCTTGAGAATGAAGATTCCGATTGGAAGGGCGAGCCGGGGGAGGTATACCGCCGCAAGGGAGTTGACCAGACCATACGTATTGAACTGGAGGTAGAGCGGGACGATGAGAACTTGGAAGGGTACCATCATTCCCCCCATCACCGCCCAGAACAGGACGTTTCGTCCTTTGAAGTCGATCTTGGCGAACGCGTAGGCGATCGGGGCATCAAGGACGAGGGTGAAGACCATCGCCAACGTTGAAACGATCACGCTGTTGTAGAGCCATCTGAGGATGTAGGTGGAAGTGAACGCCTTGGTGTAGTTCGCGAGGGTCGGGTGTTTCGGAAGGAAGGTGAAGGTCTTCGTAATCACTTCATGTTCGAGTTTCAGGCTGGTGATCGCCATCCAGATCAGCGGCAACATCCATGCAAAGATGAAGAGAAGCTCAATGATTCGAAAGAGAATCTTCTTTGAGGTTGATTGGGCTTTCATGACTCCTCCTTCCGGCCGAGGAGGACGTACTGAAGCACACTGATCACCAAGATGATGAGGAAGAGGATATAGCTCAGCGCCGCGCTATAACCCATCTTGTAATATCTGAAACCCGTCTCGAAGATATATTGGACAAGAACTCGAGTAGTTCCATGAGGACCGCCTCCGGTCATCACGTATACCTGTCCAAACACATTAAAGGACGCGATGATCTGCAAGATCAAACAAAGGATCGTTGTTGATGAAACAAGGGGAATCGTGATGTGACGGACGCTTTGCCAATAGGTAGCCCCATCAATCGAGGCGGATTCATACACCTCCTTAGGAATCTGTTTTATTCCCGCTCCAAAGAGAACCATGTTGAACCCGGAGGTCCACCACAGCGTGGTGAGGGCGATTGACCACATCGCATATTTCTCATTGGTCAACCAGCTGATCGGCCGAACCCCGATGAGGGTGAGAGTCTGATTGAAGAGGCCGAAGTCTTTTTGCATCAACCATGCCCAAAGGGTACTGACGACCGTCATCGAAAAGATGTAGGGGAAGAAGAATGTGTTTTCCATCACGCTTTTGAGTGGCGAGGATCCGGTAATCGCAAGAGCCATCAGAAAACCGATTACAAGGAGGGTCGGTGTCGTCATCAAGACGAATTGAATCGTGTGCCACAACGAGGAGTAGAAAGTGGCATCCTGAAAAAGGGTCTTGTAGTTTGCCAGCCCGATAAAGGATGGTTTGGTCAAAATATCCCACTTGAAAAAGCTGATATATAAGCCATGGAAGAGAGGGTAGATCATGAAGAGGAGGTAGACAGTCAAGAAAGGGATAGAAAAGAGCAGGCCGTCACGAGTGTCTTTGTTACCTGGTATCATAGGTTGCTCCAAGCAAATGTCCTCCTCTCATCTGAGAGGAGGACTCGAAAGGATTAATACGTTGCAATGATTTCTTTGACCGTTTTCTCCATCTCCGCAAGGGCTTGCTTCGGATTCTGGTTCTTGGTCACGGCGTACTCAAGCATGTCGCTCAACGTTCCGTAGATCTCCTCCCACGCAGGAGTTCGAGGAGTCGGAAGCGCGCTTGCCGCTCCCGCTGCATAGTCGGATCGATACGGGAGGGCTTTCATCTCATCCTTGAGGGCGACGCTCTTTCGGGTGGGGATATGTCCGGCTTTCGCCCACATCTCACCATGGGAGGTCATCCAGTCGATGAAGGTCATTGCCGCTTCGATCCGCTTAGGATCAAGGGTTCGTTGGACGGGAATCGCCAGCGTGTGCGACCCTGCCCAGGCGGCCTCTTTACCCATCAACGCGGGAAGCTGAGATGCGCCGAAGTTCAGTCCGGGGGTCGCCTCCAAGGTACCGGTCGCCCATACTCCGTTGAAGTAGAATGCCGCATCGCCAAGCTTGAAGACGTTCATGGCAGCATCGTAGTCGAGTTCGGGGGGGTTCACCTTATAGTCGTGGACAAGCCCCTGTAGCCAGGTGAGCGCTCGCTCACCGTATGCGTTGTTGAAGGTGGGTGCCGTCGCATCGGCGTTGAGCAGAGAACCTCCTTGCTGGGCGATCATCGACATGAAGAGGCGGGCGAGGGTGTAGGCTTTGTAGACACCGGTAGTGTTATCGATCGCCAAGCCCCATTTTCCGGTCGCTTTCTTGATCTTGAGAGCCGCCTCGATGAACTCTTCGGCGGTTACCGGAACCTTCGTTACGCCTGCTTTAGCCATCAAATCCTTGTTGTAGTAGAAGACGATCGGGTGGACGTCAAAGGGAAGACTGTAGAGTTTTCCGTCAAAGCGGCATGCTTCGAGCGGGGCAGTTTGGAAATCTGCGAGCATCCCCGGTTTCACATACTCGTCCAGTGCGAGCAGGGAACCGCTTGGAACATAGTTGAGCAAGTTTCCTTGGTGCACGACGACAACATCCGGAGCGTTCTTCGCCGCCAGAGCGGTTGTGAGCTTGACGTAATAATTGTCGAATTTGACCATGTCATTCTTCATGAAGATCTCATTCTGAGAAGCGTTGAACGCATCGACCATCGCGTCAAAGAATTCGCCGTCACCGCCTGTGAAGAGGGACCAGAACGTAATTTCTATCGGTCCGTCTTTCTTCTTTTCACCGGCACCTTGAGCAAAAAGAAGCGTGCTGATGAGAAGTACTACCATGAGTACAAACAAACGTTTTTTCATTGTGAACCTCCTTTTAGGCACAAAGTAGTATGCTCTTCCTAACGGGTGGTTTCCCTGAAAACCAACCTCGTGGGGAAATCCTTCGTCTCATAGGCCAGCTCGGGATCCCGGATATGAGCTATGAGCGTTTCCATGGCGACATACCCAAGCCGGAACTTCGGTACATCCACCGTACTTAGACTGGGTTGCATGAATTGAGACATGTAGAGGTTGTCGTACCCGAAGACCTCGATATCCTCGGGTACTCGGAGATTGTTTTCGTACAGGCTTTTGAGAACCCCCATCGCAAGCATATCGTTGAAGCAGGCAATGGCGGTGAACCCCATCCCTCGATTGAGAGCTTGGTTCGAGATCGAATAGCCGTCTTCGATGTGGCCGCTCGCTTCGACGATGTAATCGGGATCGGTCTCCATTCCATGGGAAGCAAACGCCTCGTGGACACCGCTGAGGCGATCAATCGTGTTGCTCACTTTCCTCGGTCCGGCGATATAGAGAATCTTCGTATGACCGTGATCAAGTAAGTGATCGATGACCATTCTTTGACCTATTCGGTCGCTGTGGAGGATGCTGTGTCCCTCAAGGCCTTCGAGGCGGCGACCTGGAAAGATGAAGGGAATCTTGAGGCGTTGATAGAGATCAAGATGGGAGCCGCTGTTGTCAAAGACCGGCATTGCGATGATTCCGTCCACTTTTCGCCGCAGGAACATATTGACCAGTTCCGCTTCTTTCTTGATTGATTCTTCGGTATTTGCTAGAAGAATGTGGTATTCCGCTTTGGAGGCCGCTTCTTCTATTCCGCGGACGACTTCACTGAAAAAGGGGTTTGCCGAATCGGCACTGATGATGCCGACCATCTTGGAGGTGTTGGAGCGCATGCTTGCGGCGACGGAGTTCGGAATATAGCCCATATCCTTCGCGGTCTTCTTGATCAAAGAGGTCGTCTTCTCGCTGATATGAGGGTCGGAGCGCATAGCTCGCGAGACGGTGTTGATCGAGAAACCGGTCGCCTTGGCGATATCTTTCAGAAGCACGCTCATAGGTTAAGGTTAACATGAGGAAGTGGGGTATCAAGGTAAATCCCCTAGATTATCTGTTAAAACCAACAATATTCAAGATTAACGTTAATCTAACCTATCTCGGTTTCGATGTAATGCTTCGCTTGCTTCTTGATCTTCTTCAGCTCGAGCTTTTCCGCCTTGAGCCACTCTTTCTTTCCGATGAGGGCTACCTGCTCGACGGGCTTGCCCCTGATGAACTGGGTGATCGCGCTCTGGGCCTCATCCGTACCGGTTGCTTTCGGATAGGCGAAGAAGCCGTGGAGCCCTTTCTTCACCTCAAGGTATTTGACCGGCGTATCCGCCGAAGCGAGCGCATCGGCATACAGAACGCCGTCATCCCGAAGCGGATCGTACTCCGCCCCGATGATCAGGGTGGGGGGAAGGCGGCTGTGGTCCTTGGCGAGCAGCGGAGAGAAGTTCGGATCGAGGGTATCCTTCGGTTCGCGTTGGTAGTTGTGGATATAGAACGCCATCTGCCGATCGGTCAAGGTGGGGGAGTCCTTGTGCTCGGCGTAGCTGGCGGTTCGCATCCGGCCGTCGGTGATCGGATAGATCAGAACCTGCCCTTCGATCGCAGGGCCCTTGCGATCCCGCGCTAGACGGCTCACCACCGCGGCAAGGTTTCCTCCGGCGCTGTCGCCGACGAGGAAGATCCGGTCGGGGTCGTTCTTCCAATAGCGGCAGCCGGCGGCGGCCCACAGAAGGGTGTTGTAGCAATCCTCGACGGCGGTCGGAAAACGGTGTTGAGGCGCAAGACGGTAGTCGACGGAAAGAACCGTGGCCCCGGTAACATCCGCCAGATGGGCGCAGATGATATTGTAAAGATCCATGTTCCCCCACACCCAGCCGCCACCGTGGTAGTAGATGATCAGGGG
>Ga0209718_1000447_pt1 | contig 56291 bp, 52 predicted proteins | sample AD_JPNAS1_MetaG_FD_184420 | JGI IMG/M metagenome (GOLD analysis project Ga0209718, IMG submission 184420) | Active sludge microbial communities of municipal wastewater-treating anaerobic digesters from Japan - AD_JPNAS1_MetaG (SPAdes) (version 2) | ecosystem: Engineered > Bioreactor > Anaerobic...
GGTCCCGCCGTGGGGGCGTCGGCCGGTCTTCTCGGCGGTATCTACCGTTATTCGCTGGGGGGGCTGACGGCGCTTCCCTGCGCCATCGCGCCGGTCCTGGCCGGCCTCGCCGGCGGCGTGCTGTTCCTGTTGAAGAGGGGAAGGGAAATCCGGATCGGCGAGGCGGTCCTCCTGATCGTCGCGGTGGAGCTTCTTCACGCGGCGCTGAGCCTGGTCATCTGCGGGCTTCGGCAGGAAGTCCTGGCCATCATCCGTTCGGCCCTGTTGCCCATGGTCCTGGCGAACGGCGCGGGAATGGCCGTCTTCATCTTCATGATCAACAACCTTGCCAGGGAACGCCGGACCGAGGCGGCCAAACAGCGGATCGACAGTGAACTGGGCATCGCGCGGGAGATCCAGATGAGCATGGTTCCGAAACCGCGGCCCGTCTTTCCGCTGCACCCGGGGATCGACATCCACGCCGTCCTGAAGCCGGCGAGGGAGGTTGGGGGGGACCTGTACAACTTCTTCCCGATCGGAGAAGATCGTCTGTGCCTGGCCGTCGGAGACGTGTGCGGCAAAGGGGTGCCGGCGTCCCTGTTCATGGCCATCAGCCAGAAGCTCATCAAGGCCGCATACCGGGACGGTGAGAGCCCCGGCGAACTCCTCGGCCGGTTGAACAGGGAAATCTGCGACGGCAACGACGCCATGATGTTCGTGACGCTGTTCCTGGCCTTCGTCGACGCCGGGACCGGTGAAGTCCGGTTCAGCAACGGCGGACACAATCCGCCGTACCTGATCCGGCGGGATGCGGTGGCGAGGGTCGCCGCGACGCCCGCGCCGGCCATCGGCCTCCGGGAGGATGCGTCCTACGGAAGCTCCACCCTGCGCCTCGGGAAAGGGGAAACGCTTTTCCTGTACACCGACGGCGTGACGGAAGCGATGAATGCCGCGGGGGAATTCTATGCGGAGAACCGCCTGACGGCGGTGCTGAACCGCTCCAGGGATCTGGCGCCCGAAGCGCTGTGCCGTGAAGTCCTTCGAGACATCGAGGTTTTCGTTGGACAGGGCGAACAGAGTGATGATATTACCATGCTCGCGTTGCGCCTTCTCGGGCCCGCAGAGAAAATCGGGACGTGAGGTCCGGTCCGTCGGATCTCAAGTCGACGACCGTCGTGGAAGGGCTGCAGATGGATATCTGGGAAGACAGGCAGGGAGAGATCGTCATCCTGGCGGTGCACGGCAAGCTGGACGCGGCCACGTCGCCGTTGTTCGAAGAGAGGCTGCGGCCCATGCTGGAGCGGGGAGAGCGGAACTTTCTCCTCGATTTCTCCCACCTTGATTACATCAGCAGCGCCGCACTCCGGCGCCTCCTGATGCTGGCCAAGAAGGCGAACGAGGCCGGGGGAAAGGTCGTGCTGGCCTCCCTGAAAGGCGGCATTCGGGAGATATTCGACATGGCGGGCTTCACGCAGATCTTCCCCATCCATGCCTCCCGGGAGGAGGCGCTCCGGTCTTTCTGATACGACCGCCCCGCGTCGTTTTCGCCCGGGCATGAAGAAAAACCCTTATGGCCCAGAAACCCTCAAACCTGATCTTCGGCGTGGAGGAAAGCCCCGGGTGGGGCGCGCTGATCCTGCTTTCCCTTCAGCACATCTCGGTCATGTCGATCGCCTTCATCATCCCGGTCATCATCGTGGACGCCGTCGGAGGCACCCCCGATGATGCGCGCAGCCTGATCAGTATGGCCATGCTGGCCGTGGGCATCGGCACCATCCTCCAGGGGATCAACCGCGGTCCCGTCGGCTCAGGGTATCTGTGCCCTCTCGTCAACGGTCCCGCCTTTCTTTCGGCTTCCCTCCTGGCGGGCAAGGTGGGCGGGCTTCCGCTGATTTTCGGCATGACGGCCGTCGCGGGTTTCTTCGAGGGGCTGTTTTCCAGGGTCGTGGCGCGGATGCGCGCCGTCTTCCCCGCCGAAGTCACCGGGACGATCGTCATGATGGTGGGCATCGAGATCATCCCCATCGCCGTGCAGAAGTTCCTCGGCGTCGACAAGGCCCATCCCTCCGCCGACGGAACGGCGATACTCGTTGCGGCCATCACGCTGGTGGCCATGGCGGGTTTCAACGTCTGGGGCGCCGGCAAGCTTCGCCTGTACTCCGTCCTCATGGGAATGCTCGTCGGCTACGCCGCCGCTTTCTTCACGGGCGTCCTGACGGTCCGGAACATCGAAGCCATGCTTGCCGCGCCTCTGTTCGCCCTGCCGGCCGTGGGCCGTTACGGGCTCTCGTTCAATGCGGCGCTGCTGATCCCCTTCCTCGTCGCCGTTCTCTCCTCGGCCCTCAAGACGATGGGGGACGTGACGACCTGCCAGAAGATCAACGACGCCCAGTGGAAGAGACCCGACATGATGAACATCAGCCGCGGAGTGCTGGCCTGCTCGCTGGGCAACATGCTGTCCGGTCTCTTGGGCGCTTTGGGACAGTCCGTATCATCCAGCAACATCGGCCTCTCCATCGCCACCGGGGCGACAAGCCGCCGGATCGCTTACGGCACCGGCGTCATTCTCGTGCTCCTGGCCTTTTTCCCGAGGCTCTCCTCCGTTTTCGTCATCATGCCGACGCCGATCATGGGGGCCTCCCTGATCTTCGCCGTGAGCTTCATGATCCTTGCAGGCATTTCGATCCTCATGTCGCGGATGATCGACTCCCGCAAGACCTTCGTCATCGGCATTTCCGTGATCTTCGGTCTCAGCGTGGATTTTGCGCCGGAGCTTTACCGGAATGTCCATCCCTGGGTGCAGCCCATGTTCAGTTCCTCGCTCTCCCTGTCCACCATCTGCGCCGTCGTCCTCAACCTCGTCTTCCGGATCGGGATCGCAAAATCCGCGACGCTCTCCGTGACGCCGGGAATGGAAGGGTCGGACAGGATCTACAATTTCATGGACCAGCGCGGGAGGGCCTGGGGGGCGAGGAGCGAGGTCATCTACAAGGCGACCGCCGTCATGAACGAATTCTTCGAGGCGGCCTCGGAACACGGCCTGACCCGCGGGCCGATCGAAATGACGGTGCGGTTCGACGAGTTCAACCTGGACGCGGACATCGTCTACCGCGGGAAGCCGATCGAGTTCCCCGACCTGCGGCCCGATGTCCGGGACCTCCTGGAGGACGAGCAGGCGCCGCTGCGGCTTGCCGGCTATATGATGCGCAGCATGTCCGACGGCGTGACGGCGGAGGAGTCCGGGGACACGGCCCGCCTCCACATCCATTTCGTCCACTGACTACATCTTGACGAAGTGGATGGCGTCCTCGCCGGGTGTGGCCTTCCAGATCTTTCCGCTGGTGGGTTCGATCAGCACGACCCCGTAATCCCTCGTGACGGCGAAATTCACGGCGTGGCTGGCTTCGAAGCCCCGCAGGATCACAATGCCCTTCTTGTAGAGGTTGAAGCGGGTTCCCCATGCCTCGCCGAAAGCGATCGTCGCGTTGCCGCCGTTTTCCTTCCACAGCATCTTGACATGGGCGTGCAGCTGCAGGGCGAAATCCGCGCACATGAAGAGATCCTGTTCGGGGACGATTTCGTATACCCGGGACTTGTAGACCATGTCCCGAAGCTCGGTCAGCGTGGGAAGATAGTATTTCCCGTAGGGGATGGCGATGTTGGTCGAGCCGGGCAGCGAATCGTTCAATTCCGGCCATATCCCGCGAATGACGATGACGAGTTCCTGGCGGGTTGCCACTTCGAAGGAAGGTTCGTTTCTCACGACACGGTCAGTCAGGAGGGAACAGCCGAGGAGGGAAGCGCAAAGCGCTCCCATCAGAGGATACAGGAGGCATCTGAGGAGATGGCGTTTCATAGTCCGGCACGGGCCCTTGGATTTGACGGAACAGCTTCGCGGTTCGTTCCATGTGCGGCCTCGATGTTGTTATCGGTAAACGCGGGAAAATTCTTTAAAGGAACGGAAGGCTTTTCGCCGGGCTTCCCGCCGAGGGATTTTCCCCCGTGCAAAGACGAACGGATTCCCGGCAGAACCGGCCGTCACAGCAGCAGGCGGTTGTCCTTGGAGCGCGTCTCACCCACGCTCGAGACGTAGATGGCCGGGCGGCCGAGAACCGGGCAGCGGGCCTCGCAGATGCCGCAGCCGATGCACAGCGAAAGGTCCACGTGGGGCTGGCGGACGGGAATCTCCCTGCCGTCGCGGTTCTTCACCCGGACGTCCTCCAACCAGATGGCTTTCTTCGGCGTCGGGCAGACCTCCTCGCAGACGATGCAGGGGGTCGCGGAGGCAAAGGGCAGGCAGCGGCCCTTGTCGATCATGGCCGTGCCGATCCGGACCTCCATCTTCTCGACGAGGGGAAGGTTGCGGATGGCGCCGGTGGGGCAGACCTGGCCGCAGAGGGTGCAGCGGTGCTCGCAGTAGCCGATGCGCGGAACCAGCACCGGCGACCAGATTCCCTCCAGCCCGGCCTGCAGGAACGTCGGCTGCAGCCCCCCGGTGATGCAAACCTTCATGCACTCCCCGCATTTGACGCAGCGCCTCAGGAATTCGGGCTCCGGCGTGGCGCCCGGCGGCCGGATCAGCGCCGGGTCGGCGGCGCCGGTGCGGGAAAGCGGCGTCGCCCGCAGGAGGGGGACGCCGAGAAGGCCGGCGGAGAAGGACGCGACCAGTCGCCTCCTTCCCAGATCGAGGCGTCCCGGGGGCCGGCCGGGCGCGAGGCTGAAGCGGACGGCGTCGTTCTGGCACGCGTCCTGGCAGTTGCCGCAGAGGTGGCATTCCTCGATCCGCCAGAGTTCCTTCGAACCGGGCAGCGCATCGCCGTGGCATCCGGCTTCACAGGCCCCGCATTCGTTGCATCCCTCGCTGACGGAGCGCCGGACGACGGCGCGCCTGCCGATCAGCCCGAGAAGGGCCCCGAGGGGGCAGAGGTACCTGCACCAGAAGCGCCGCTCGACGAGGTTCAGGGCGAGGACGAGGAAGAAGAGACCGCCGACAAGGCCCGCGCCGAGGTAGAGGCTTTCCTGAAAGGGCAGGACCGTTTTCTTGAGCAGCGCATAGATCGCCTCGGAAATCCCGTCCAGCAGGGGAAGCCCTGATTCATAGGCGCTGCCGAAGACGCCGGCCGTTGCGGTGGAGAGCATCGGGTAGACGGATATCGCCAGCGAACGGATAAGGAGCGAGAGCGGGTCGAAGATCCCGGCGGCCTGAAGCGTGAAGAGCGAGGACGCAAGAAGGGCGATCAGCAGGTAGTACTTGAGCCGGAAGAGACCCGGCGGCAACGCCTTCCGGCGGGCCCTCGTCTTCAGCAGTCCGGCGAGATCGTGAAAGGTGCCGAGGGGGCAGACCCAGCCGCAGAAGGCCCGTCCCAGGACGGCCGTGGCGGCGACGACGGCGAGGGCAGGCCACAGGGCGGGCGGAAGGGACCGGTTTGCGAAAAGCGTCGTCAGGAAGAGCAGCGGATCGGCGTCGAGGAAGATCTTGACGGGATAACCGAGTTCGTTGGCGCCCTTGGCTTCGGTCTGGAGGAAGAGCCACAGGAAGAGGAGCGCGAAGAGGGCCTGGGATGCGCGGCGGATGTTCTTCACCATGGGGACTCTCTCAGGGGGCCGTCATGCCTGGACCTTCTTCATCCTCAACCGGGCGAGGTCCATCGTTCCCAGCCCGGCCTCGTGGCCGAGCCGGATGAAGCCGATGTCCGCCCCCTTGATCCCGAACAGGGTCGCGCCGTACGCGTCGACGGCGACCTGATCGGCGCCGGCGATCACCGTGTCCAGCCTCTTGACGTCGGCCAGGTCGCCCCCCTGCGGCCCGTTGTCCGTCAGAATCCGCACGGCGTCGAGGACGACGAGCGACGGTTTGAGAAAGAGGGAGACGTCCACGAGGCTTTCATGGATGCGCTGGTGGATCCTGCCCCGCCAGCCGCCCATGACGCCCATCCAGTTCTTCATGCCCAGGGTCAGCGTGGAGGTGCCGTGCGTCTTGGCGATGGGGACGTTGATGATCCGGTCCGCCTCGACGACCTCCGTGTACATCGGCCAGGACTTGATCGTCCCGCCGCCGATTTTCATGTCGCGGAACTTGCGGGAATCGGGATAGACCACCTCTGCGCCGGCCGCCGTCGCGGCGTCGAGGATGCCGCTTTGCCTGTAGCATCGCCGGGCGTCGTTGACGGGGTAGTCGAGGATCTTGACCCGCTTCGCGCCGGCCTCCAGGGAAAGCCTCACGAGGGCGGCGACGACTTCGGGATTGGTGGTGGCGGCGAATTCCGGCGTGCGGTCCCAGCCGATGTTCGGCTTGACGACGACGATGTCACCGCGCGAAACGAACTTCTTCATGCCGCCGAGGGCGTCGATCGCCGCCCTCGTGACGGCCGCCGGGGACTTGCCGGAGGCGACGGCGAGATCGGCCGCTTCGGCGGCCCCGAGGTTCTGCAGAAAAGGGTCCAGGCCGGCCGGCAGCGAGAGTGCGACACCTGCGGCGAGGGATGTCTTGAGGAAATCGCGGCGATCCATAAGGCCTCTGACTGCGGAAATGTCCGGCGATTCGGTGCCGTTCTGCCTTGGACGCGAGCGGCGACGACGCCGTTGACTCGCCGGCGAAATGATTCTATCGTCCGACCACTGTTCGCGCAAGGGGTTCTTTTCCGGCGCTTCTCATTGATGCATCCGCCGTTCCATGATATGAAATTGCGGGCTCGCCTGCGGGCTGAGCAAAAAACCTGGTCTTCCGGCTGCCATTATCCGGGCTGGGAACGTGACCATGCGACGGGAGGCGCGGAACCGTTCATGAGAAAGTCGTTCCTGAATCGGGAAAAAGCCAACCGCAGCAGTATCCAATATCGGTTGATGCTCGTCGAGTTCCTGGTCGTCGTACTGCCGCTGATCGCGCTGGTGTACGTTCTCTACGACCGGCGCGTCACCTTCGAAACCTCTCATCTGTGGATCGTTGCGCTCATCCTCGTGCTGGTCCTCTGCGGCATGCTGATCCTCCGGCAGATCATCAACCGCATCCTTTCGGTCGTGGTCATGGTCCGCCCGACGGAGGCGGGGGTCGTCCAGGCGACGCTCCGGGACGACCTGTCCGAAATCCGGGAGATCGAACAGGCCTTCGGCGGCCTCGTCAACAGGCTGGAGAAGACGACCGCCGATCTGAACCGGCGATCCGCGGAATTCCTGGCGCTCAAGGAAATTGTCGATGTGGCGAAGACCAGCCTTGATCTTCACAACCTCCAGGAGCTCACGCTGGACAAGGTGATGTCCGTGACCGGCGCCCGGATCGCATCGTTCCTGACGGTGGATCCTTCCAGGAACCGATTCCGGATCGCCGCGACGCGGGGGATCGCCGCCTCGCCGCAGCAGGATATCGACCTCCCCCTGGCGGATTCGCCGGCGCGCCTCGCCGTATCGGAGAAGAAAGCCGTGATCGTCGAGGACATCGAGGCGGACCCGCGCATCGGGCGGCCCAACAATCCGCGCTACGGTTCTCCGTCCTTCATTTGCCTGCCGATCCTCGCCGGGAGCGAAGTGTCGGCGGTGATCAACCTCGCAGGAAAACCGGCCGGAGAGGTCTTCAGCGAGGACGACGAAAAAATCACGTCCATCATGCTCAGGGAAATCAAATTCGCCTTCGAGAACGCCCGCCTCCATTTGCAGATCAAGGAACAGCTCAAACAGATCGAAGAGAAGAACGCTGCGCTGCAGGAGGAAATCGAGCAGCGCCGGAAATTGGCGTCACGGCTGAACGAGTGCGAAGATCAACTGAAAGGCATGGCGTCGGACCGGGCGCCCGGACTCGCTGCGGCGACCCGCCCGGAGGGGCAAGCGGCACCGCCTGCCGGTGGTCGCACGGGAGGAGAGGGGACCCCCAAGGAACGGGGGACGATCCTCCTCGTCGACGACGAGGACGTCATTCTCAGCGTGGCCCGGGACATGCTGGAGTCGCTCGGCTACAGGGTGATGACGGCGTCCTCCGGCGGGGATGCGCTGGACGTCTATCGCCGGTGCGCCGGCGGCGTCGATCTGATCATCCTGGATGTCACGATGCCCGGAATCGGAGGCGAAACCATGAAAGGTTTCAGGGCCGTCGATCCGCAGGTCAGGGTTCTTCTGTCGAGCGGGTACGGAAGCGGCGGATTCCTTCAGGAGGGAATGAACGAGGGGGCGCTCGGCTTCATCCAGAAGCCCTTTCGCCTCGACGATCTGTCACGGCGGGTTCGGGAGATTCTGGAGGGACGGTCGAAGCCTGCAGGCTCTTTGTGATGCCGTTGCGGCGCAGGTGTGATCGGTAATGGCCGGGATCGCTGTCCAGGATGAACTGCAGGCGGCGGAGGTTCTGCTCGACCGCCTCCCGGTACAGGTCCCTGTCGATGTTCCAGCGGACCCGGAAATGGTGGATCATGTAGTTGTCGACGCCTTCCAGGTCGGCGGCAAAGCGGCGCCGGATGAACTGGTAGAAGGGGACCGTTTTCTTCAGGAGGTCGAGTTCGCTTTCGTAATCCGAAATGCCGGCCTCGACGAATTCGTAGTACAGGAACAGGAGCTTTTCCAGGTAAAGCCGGTCGGCCATCTGTCCCAGCAGGTCCGCCGTCCCCAGCATCTTGCCCAGCAGTTCCAGCTCCCGGGAGGGGAATCGCATCCCGGGAATCTTCATGGTGAACCCCGTGCAATGGAGGATGTGGTCGAAGGCGGGCAGCTCCTTTTCGAAGAGATCGTCTCCCGCGTAGTATCGTTTCATGAAGACGATGCTGCGATCGACGTGCGCCGCGGTGTATTTTGCGCCCGTTCCCAGCCGGTCGCCCGTCGTCTGGATGTAGCCGGTGTCGTGCATGAGCGCGCTGATGACGCCCAGCGCGGCCTGCTTGTCCGTGAAGCGCAGGCCGGCGACGGACGCCCCGTGAAGCAGGCGCGCCATCGCCAGGAAGACGTCAAGGGTATGGCGAAAATCGTGGTAGCGGGTGTTGCAGGCCTGATAACCCGGGTAGCGGCCGGAAAAGAGGTGTTCCATATCGGCAAAAACGCGCCTAAGATAGGCGAAGTCGAAGGACGGCCAGGTCATGGAAAGCGTTTGCACGACTTCCGACAACGCCGCCTGATGGTCGGTCATATCGACGAGGCTGTTGAGTTGAAGGGACGGTTTGTCCATGCGTGAAACCGCCGATCTCGGCTCATATGCAAAGCGCCGGACGGGCACCCGATCCCGCCGGGCGACCGCGATGTCTTCCGGAAGCGGACGCAGGGAATGGAAAGCGAGAAAAATTTGCGAAAGCTTATAGAAAGAAGACGGAAAGGTCAAGGTTTATCTGTCGGGAAGAGATAAAGAAGCCGGCAGCCTTCTCCGGGGTCCGCTTCCCCGATTCCGTACCGGTGGAAGGGCCCTGCGTCCTCCTTCGGATCTGCATGGAATGGAAAGATAAAATGCCCGAGCCGGAAGGTCTGAAAGAAGAAACTCTCGTCGATGACCGTGGAAGAATCCGTGAGCGGAGGCATCTCCGCGGAGGAAAACTGGAAGGGGAATACCTTTCGTTCTTTTCCAACGGTCAGGTGATGGTCCGGATTTCCTTCCGGCAGGGACGGAGGGAAGGCCCGGCGGTGTCCTACTACCGGGACGGGATCGTGCGCGAGCGTGGAACCTTCCGCAACGGGAAGCTCGATGGGGAATATGCCAATTTTTATGAGGACGGCAGCCCCCGCGAACGGGAAACGCGCCGCAACGGGAAGCTCGACGGGCGTTACGTATTCTTTTTTCGGAACGGCCGGATCCGCGACGAAGAGCGCTTCAAGGACGGCAAATTCGACGGTCCCTACCGCTCCTATTACAAGAACGGCCGGATCAAGGAGGAGGGGCGTTTCCTCGACGACCGGAGAGACGGGGAATATGTCGCCTATTACAGGAGCGGGAGCCTCCGGGAGCGCGCCACTTACCGGAAGGGACGTCTCGTGGGCGCCTTCGAGTCTTTTCCGGACAGGAGACCCGAATCCGGGGGGGCCGGCGCCGATGGGTCGTCGGACGGCGACGAGCAGGCGGAAGACCTGGGACGAACCGCCGACAATCTCCTCAAGAATCTCGAGAGATTCGGCAAGTCCTGACAGTGGAACACCCCGGCGCCGCCACGGTATCGTCTCGGTTCGCTCGCAACGGCAAAAAAGGGGCGATGACGAGATCCGTCGCCTTCTGCGAAGTCCACCAGGGTTCTTCCGGTGTGAGGATTCCCTCAGAGCACTCCGCTCAGGTCCGCCCTCAGCCGGTCCAGCAGGTCGTGGCGTGTCAGGTCGTGATGGATGGGGGTGACGGTGATCATGCGGTTCGCCAGGGCCGTCTCATCGGAGTCCGGATCGGTGCCGGCCTTCGACACGGCTTCCGCCGTCAGCCAGTAGTAGATCCTCTCGCGGGGGTCCACGCGTTTTTCGAAGCTCTCCCAGTGCGGCGTTCGGCTCTGTCTGACGACCCGGACGCCTTGGATTTCGTCTTCCGGGACCGCGGGCACGTTGATGTTGAGGGCCACGCCCGGCGGCAGCGGCGATCGCAGGAGAAGTGACGCCATCCGCCGGGCAAACTTCGCGGCAAAGGCGAAATCGCCCTCGCGGTGCGTATCCAGTGAAACGGCCATTGCCGGCACGCCGAGGATCGCCCCTTCCGTTGCCGCGGAGACGGTTCCGGAATACAGGACATTGATTCCCACGTTCGCGCCGAGGTTGATTCCCGATACGACGAGATCCACGGGACCGCCCGCCAGTTCGCGAATGCCGATCTTGACGCAGTCCGCGGGCGTGCCGGCCACGGCGTAACCCAGCAGCTTTCCGTTCTTCCGGGCCTTCCGCACCATCAGGGGACGAAAGAGGGTGATGGCATGCCCGACGGCGCTCTGCTCCACCTCCGGTGCCACGACGATACACTCCGCGTCCTGACTCAATTCCCTGCAGAGGGCGGCGAGTCCCCTTGCGTAGATTCCGTCGTCGTTGGTCAGCAGATATCGCACAACATCACTCCTGCCCCGGGCAGCCGGTCGGTTGCGGTGTCACCGGATCTGGACGATCTGTCCCTCCTGGACCCGCAACAGATAGAGTTCCTTGTCCGCATCCCGCGAAGGGGTGAAGGAGGTCTTTCCGGTGACGCCGGGATATCCGGTCATCCCGGCGAGGCGCCCGCGGAATTGGTCCCGCGTTTCCGCCCGGCCGTTCTCGATGATCGAGACGGCAATGGCGGCGGCGTCGAACCAGACCGCCTCCATGCCGTCGGGTTCCCTTCCGAAGGCGGCATAGAAGGAATCGGTGAAATCGTTGAGTTCGGGGTTGAATCCGCCCGCAAAGTAGTCGTCCACGAACACGGCCCCTTCCAGATGCGGGGCTCCGCCCTTCAGGAGATCGGGTGAGTTCCAGCCGCTCGTTCCAAGCAGCTGAACACCCTTGACGTCGTGGAAAGCCAGCTGCGGGGCGATCATCTGTACACGCTCGAAGCTGTCCGGGATGAACAGGGCATCGAAATCCACGGGCCGCGCGGCCGGAAGCGGTTCCGTGCGCTGATCCTTGCCGAAACCGATGCTGTGCGGAACCGGCCGTCCGGTAAGGAAGCGGATCTCGTCGCCGAAGTCCGTCTCCATCCTGTCGTAGGCTTTCACCTTGTGCATCTGTCCCCCGAGCCGCAGGACCTCGGCGCGAAACAGCCTCGCCATTTCCTGTCCGTAGGCGTCCTGGGGGTACAGGACGGCGAAGCGGCTGAGTCCGAGCTTCTGTACGGCATAGCCGGCCAGCGCACGCACCTGCATGCGGGCCGTCAGGAAGTTGCGGAAGACAAAGGGCCCGATCTCCGCGATCCCCTCCCTCGATGTCATGGCAAGGATCGGCACTTCAAGTCGCTGGGCCTCGGCTGCGGCCGTCTGGGCCTCGACGGCGCCCAGCGGGCCGATCACGCAGATCACGCCGTCCCGCTGGACGAGTCTGGCGACGGCCCGGCGGCTGGCGTCGGGGTCGCCCTCGGAGTCTTCGATGATCAGCTTCGCCTTCGCCGGCTTCCGTGGATCGAAGAGACCGGCCGCAAGGACGGCGGCATCGAGCGCTTTTTTCCCGTAGGCGGCGTATCGGCCCGATAGGGGCAGGATGCATCCGATGGCGTTTCGGTCCACGAGGACCGCCGCAGGCGGCGTCCCGGCGGGTCCATTGCCATGGTACGCGTCGGGAGAAGGCGTCGGGGCCGGCCTGTCCGCGCTCTCCAGCGGGCCGGACAGAATTAAGGCCGTCAGGCAAGAGGCGGCGGCAATCATCCGGGTGATCTGCATTTGCGGTGTTCTCTTCATGTGCACGGCAGCCGGTTTCTCAAGGATGATGGAGCCCCTATAGCATACGCCCGGGCTTCTGTGAAGCCGACCGCTCCCTGCGGCAAAAAAGAGGAGGGCCCGGCTTGCAGGCCGGGCCCTCCGATGATCCGACAGACGCGGTTACTTCACGTCTTCGAAGTCGGCGTCGACGACATCTTCATCCTTCTTGCCTGCGGATGCCTGCGCGCCCGTCCCGGCGCCCGGACCCGCCCCAGGGCCCGCCTGAGGCCCGGCCTGGCCCTGGCCCGCCGTCTTGGCGTACATGGCCTCGGCCAGCTTGTGTGATGCGGTCGTCAGCTCTTCCTGGGCGGCGCGGAGGGCGGCGACGTCTTCGCCTTCCATGGCCTTCCTGACCTTCTGGACGGCCTCCTCGATCTTCGTCTTGTCGCAGGAGTCGATCTTGTCTCCGAACTCCTTGACGTTCTTTTCCACGCTGTACACGAGGGCATCCGCCTGGTTGCGGGCCTCGATCAGTTCCCTCTTTTTCTTGTCGTCTTCGGCGTGGAGCTCCGCTTCCTTCACGAGTTTCTGGATCTCCTGCTCGGAGAGCCCGCTCGATGCGGTGATCTTGATGCTCTGCTCCTTGCCCGTTCCCAGATCCTTGGCGGAAACATGGACGATGCCGTTGGCGTCGATGTCGAAGGTCACCTCGACCTGCGGAATACCGCGGGGTGCCGGCGGAATGCCGACCAGCTCGAAACGGCCGAGCGTTCTGTTGTCGCCCGCCATCGGGCGCTCGCCCTGCAGGACGTGGATGCTCACAGCCGGCTGGTTGTCGGCCGCCGTGGAGAAGATCTGGCTCTTGCGCGTCGGGATGGTCGTGTTCTTCTCGATGAGCTTCGTCATGACGCCTCCCAGCGTTTCGATGCCCAGGGACAACGGCGTCACGTCCAGAAGCAGGACGTCCTTGACGTCGCCGGAGAGAACGCCGCCCTGAATCGCCGCACCGATCGCCACGACTTCATCGGGATTGACGCTCTTGTTGGGTTCCTTTCCGAAGAGATCCTTTACCTGCTGCTGGACGCGGGGCATGCGGGTCATGCCGCCGACCAGGATCACCTCGTCGATGTCCTTCGCAGTGAGGTTGGCGTCCTTGAGCGCCGTCTTGCAGGGCCCCACGGTCTTTTCGACCAGGTCTTCGACGAGAGACTCCAGCTTGGCGCGGGTCATCTTCATCTGCAGGTGTTTGGGACCCGAGGCATCGGCCGTGACAAAAGGCAGGTTGATGTCCGTCTCCAGCGAGCTGGAAAGCTCGATCTTCGCCTTCTCCGCCGCCTCCTTGAGGCGCTGCAGCGCCATCTTGTCCTTGCGCAGATCGATCCCCTGTTCCTTCTTGAACTCACCGGCAATGAAATCGATGACGCGCTGGTCGAAGTCCTCGCCGCCCAGATGCGTGTCGCCGTTGGTGGACTTCACTTCGAAGACCCCGTCCCCCAACTCGAGGATCGAGATGTCGAATGTCCCACCGCCCAGGTCGAAGACGGCGATCTTCTGGTCATGCTTCTTGTCGAGACCGTAGGCAAGCGCCGCCGCGGTCGGCTCGTTGATGATGCGCAGGACGTTCAGTCCCGCGATCTTCCCGGCGTCCTTCGTCGCCTGGCGCTGCGAGTCGTTGAAATAGGCGGGAACGGTGATGACCGCGTCCTTGGTCTTTTCGCCCAGGTAATCGTCGGCGGTCTGCTTCATCTTCATCAGGACCATCGAAGAGACCTCCGCCGGACTGTACTCCCGGCCGCGGATGTTTACTGACGCATCGCCGTTCTTGGCCTCCGTGATCTTATAGGGGATCACGCCCTTGTCGTACTGCACTTCCTTGCTGTGATACTTGCGGCCGATCAGCCGTTTGATCGCATAAATCGTATTTTCCGGATTGGTCACGGCCTGCCGTTTGGCGGACTGGCCCACCAGCCTCTCGCCGTTGTCCATGAATGCCACCATCGAAGGGGTCGTTCGATTTCCCTCCGCATTGGCGATGACGACCGGATCGCCGCCTTCCATAATGGCGACGCAAGAGTTGGTCGTTCCCAGGTCGATTCCGATGATTTTTGCCATGTTACCGTCCTCCTTGGTTCGATTCGGATAAGTCCGTTGCCCCGCGAATATTCTTCGACACGGAGACACGCGCCGGCCGGAGAAGCCTTCCGTTGAGGAGATATCCTTTTTCGTATTCTTCGATCACCTTGTTGTGATCGCGGTCACCCGTTTCCACCTGCAGCATCGCTTCGTGGAAGTTGGGATCGAAATCCTTGCCGAGGGCCTCGATAGGCTGCACGCCGTTTTTTTCCAGGACCTGCAGAAATTGATCCCGCAGCAGAACGAGTCCCTGGCGGAAAGCCTCGAAATCCTGGGACTTCGCGGCGTGCTGCAGGGCCCGGTCGATCGAGTCCACAAGCGGCAGGATGTCGCGCAGCAGGGTCTCGTTACCGTACTTGACGGTCTCGATTTTTTCCTTCGCCGCACGCTTCCTGTAGTTGTCCAGTTCGGCAGCGGCGCGCATGAATTTGTCGTAGTTGGCCGCCGCCTCGGCTTCTTTGGCCGCCAGCTTTTTTGTCAACTCTTCAGCAGGATCCGATGATGGCCCGTCCGCGGGCTCCGACGATTCCTGCGCAGATTCCTCTCTTTCTTCTTCCTTCTCTTCTTTCGTCATTTCACTCCGTCTGTCCCCGTCCATGCAAAGACCGATGACCCGGTGAATCCGCGGGAAGGTGCAATGGACCGTTCTGAATGTTTCTCTATTTCACGTCCGGTTTCTGAAAGAGTTTGAAGTCCACCATCTCGCAGATGACGTGCCCGACCGTGATATGAACCTCTTGGATCCTCGGGGTGCTGTTGGAGGATACGTTGAGAACAAAATCGGCGATCCGGACGACGTCGCCGCCATCTTTGCCGGTGAAGCCGACAGTCACCAGCCCCATCTTCTTTGCCGTGTCGAGGGCCTTCACGACGTTCGGCGACGTTCCGCTTGTCGACAACCCCCAGGCCACATCACCCGGCTGGCCGATCGCGCGGATCTGCTTGCTGAAGACCTCGCTGAAGCTGTAGTCATTCCCGATGCTGGTCAGCACGGACGAATCCGTGGACAGCGCAATCGCCGGAAGCGGGGGACGTTCGATCATGAAGCGGTTGACGAATTCCGCGGCCAGATGCTGAGCGTCTGCCGCCGATCCGCCGTTGCCGAAAATCAGGATCTTGTTCCCGGCCTTCAACGCTGCCGTGATCGCCTCGACTACGTTCACGATCCGGATGAGATTTTCGCTGACGAAGCTCTCCTTCAGCTGGATACTTTCCCTAAAGATTTTCAGTATATAATCTTCCATCCGATCCCAAAGCCTCAAATTCTGCGCTAAATATAGGTATCGAGGGTGGGGGTGTCAAGGCAGGCGGCCCAGGAAAAAGCCCCCCGCCTTCGCGGGGGCAGGCTTATGCAGCGTTGCGCCGTCCGTCCCGGCTCAGGCGGTGGGAGTCTTGGCGGTTCCGAAGCGCCGGCGGTCTTTCCACTCGGAGATTTTGCCGCGGTTCCACCCGCCAACGCGGCTGAAATACTGCGTGATCATCGCGATTCCGTCCACGCGGTCGGAGCCGCAGACGGGGCAGGCCTTGCAGACGCCGCGGGTCGTGGCGCCACAGGCCGCACAGGTCGTGAAGTCCGGTGAAAAGACGATGGATTTTACAGTTGTTTCCCGGAAGGCCCTCTCGACGATCCCGGCGATTTCCCCGCCTGCCGGCGGGGGTTCGCCGGTCCATATCGTCGTCGCGGCGGTTCCCTCAATAAGAGGATGCAGGCGCCCCTCCGTCCGCGCCCGCTCCAGGGGCGCCATGTCTGCGGAGACGCTCAGGTGCGTGGAATTCGTGTAGTAGACGCCGCCCCGCGCCACCCCGCGTACGAAGCGGCCGGCTGCGGGCGAGAAATGCTTCAGATCGAGCCTTGCAAACCGGTAGGCCGTCGTCTCGGCCGGCGTCTGCTCCAGGATGAGGCGAAGACCTGTCTCCCGTTCCATCCTGCGGGTCTCTTCACGGAGCCGCGTCACGAAGTCCAGGGCGAAGCGGGCCGCTTCCGGGGTTTCGTGCAGTTCCTTCCCCTTGTGACTCCTGGACAGCTCGTTGAGGCCTGCGAGGCCGATCAGGTACACCGTCCGGTCGGCGCGCAGGTAGGGGAGCCCGTCGGTGCGCATGGCAAGGAGGGAAAGCGGCCCTTCTTCACCGAGCGAAAGCAGCTTTTCCATGAAGTCCTTCTTCTGACGGTGGGCCTTGACGGCCAGCGCCAGAGCCCCGGCGGCGAGTTCGTGGAGCAGGCCTTCATCCCCGGCGGACCGGTACCCCAGGCGGGGCAGGTTGAGCGTGACGTTCTGCATGGCGGCGGAGCGCATTTTCCAGGGCTCCACATACGGCCGCTCTTCGCCCTGGGGAAAGCCCTGGCAGGGAAGGACGGCTTCCGTTCCGCGGTCGAAGGTGAAGCAGGTATTGCCCTTTTCCGCTGCGACATCGCAGATCAGGCGGAGAAAGTCGGCCGATTCGTTCGAGGCGAAGAAGGCCTCGTTCAGGTGGACGACGGGGCGGGGGAAGACGAAGGGCTTGCCCGCTCCATCCCCCTTGCGGAAGACGTGGAAGATCGCCTCTGCGAAGCGTCTCGCCTGTCCCTCGTAATCCGACCATGCCCTGCCGGTCGGCTGGCCAGCCGGGCCGATTGCCTCGACATCCCGAAGACCGGCGGGCACGTGCCAGTACAGGTGGATGTCCGTGAACATGGACTGCCCGCCCCGGGCGGAGGTCAACTGGGAGAATTCGTAGACGAGCATCTGGGCGAACTGGCGGACCTCCTTGTCGCCCATCCCGGTCAGATAGGGCGCAAAGGACAGGTTGAGGATATCCCAGGCGATCGCACCGGCGAAGTTCGCGTGCAGCGCGGCCCCGAAGCGGACCATGTGAGCGAGCAGAACCTCCGCGTGTTTGGCGGGTTTGGCGACGTTCAGGGCGTGCGGCAGGTGGAGGCCGAACTTCTTGAGATACTCGAGCGACTGGCAGCAGTTGTAAGGGCGGTCGATGAACCCCAGCCCATGCAGGTGGACGTCACCCGCGACGTGGGCCGCCGCAACGTCGGCGGAAAAAACCTCGTGGAGCGCGAACTCCCGCTTGATTCCGTCGGCCAGGACCAGGTTCGTCCCTTCTGGGCCGTGCGGGATGTTCGCATTCTCCTTGTTCTGCAGGGAGATGAGCTGCCGGACGTCGTAGAGCGGGAAGCCCAGACGGGCATGGAGACGGCTTGCTTCCTCGAGGCCGCGCTCGACGAGCTTCGCGTCCACCAGCTCGCGGACGAGCGCCGTTGTCAGGAGGCTGATGCCGGATGAGACGATCTGGCGCTCGACTTCACGGCTGATCGCTTCCGCCGTTTCGAGGTCGATCCCGGTCTCGCGCAGGAGCCCGTCGACGATCCGGCTTCGGTCCCAGCGGGAGACGTCCTCTTCGGACGTCCTCACGAAGAGTGTCATGTCGGTGGTTTCCCGGTTGATCATACGTTCGTCGCCGAGGCCCCCTCGATCTCTTCCAGCGCCCTCTCGGCGGCCGCACTGACCGGGCCGTCGGAATCGTGGTTCAGGCAGAAGACGCGCAGGTGGACGACGCGCGCGGGGATGAAGCGGTAGATCTCCCGCAGCGGCTCGGGGGAGATGACCCCCGTCGAGGGATTGAAGACGTTCACGCGCTTTTCGGACTCCGCCATCGGATTGAGCGGCCTGGGATCCTGGGTCGCCAGGTCCACGCGGAAGGGGAGATTCTTCAGGCGGGCCGGCAGCAGCGCGCGGATGCGGCGCTCGTAGTCCGCGGCGGAGGCGAGGCCGGTGCCGCGCTGGATGCGGTCGATGGAAATCTCCGTCGAAAAGGACATCTTCCACTTCACTGCGCGGCTGTGAAGCTTTTCCCATTGGCGGGCGAGGCGCTTCCGTCCCGCGTCCCGGCGGGTTTTCCAGGTATCGATTTCGCTGAAGAGGCGCCATTCGTCGATTTTCAGGTAGGCGTCGAGGTCCTTCGCGGGATCGGAAGGCAGCAGGATGTCCATCGTTTCCCGGAAGATCTCCTGCAGATGGAGGTCGAGGGCGCGCGTCGTCCGGTGAAAATACACGTTCCCGTAGAGGTTCAGCCTCGCGTTGAGGAACCGGCTGAGGGCGGAGATGCCCGCCGCGTGGAGCGTCAGTCCTTCCGGGGAGAAAAACGTGTAGAAGCGCAGGCGGGGGATATCCACCATGTCCAGCGAGAAGCCGGTCATGTAGGCGTCGCGCTGGACGTAGTCGAGGTTGTCCACGGTGTAGATGCCCGAGAAGAGCTGCCGCAGCAGCTGCAGCCAGCGCGGGCGTCTGTCCGCGCCGCGGCCGGGCATCTTGATCAGATAGGCGACGTCGCCCGGATCGATGCGCTCTCCCCGCGCGAAGGGGCCGGAGGGGCTGCGGCGGATTCCCCGCAGGACGCGGCCGAGTTTCCCGGTGATGATCCGCTGACCCAGGTCCTCGTGCGTGAGTCCGTAACGGTTGAGGAAGTGATCGTCGAAGAAATGGCCGTAGGGTCCGTGGCCGATGTCGTGCAGGAGCCCCGCGGCGCGGAGGAGACCCTCGACGAAGTTTTCCGAGGGCGCATCCGGGCACACCTCGCGGAGGCTGGGATACAGATGGCGGCCGAATTCGCCGGCGACATGCATCGTTCCCAGCGAATGCTGGAATCGCGAATGTTCGGCGGCGGGGTAGACCCACCGGGCGCTCTGGAGTTGGTAGATTCTCCGCAGGCGCTGCATCCATGGCGAGTCGATCAGGTCCTTTTCCGTGCACTCGCCGGATTGTCCCGAAACGGGAACGGTGAAGGACGCGTACTGGTGCACCGGGTCGGCGATCAGCGCCACGCCCTGGTAGACGCCCGCGAAATCCGTCGTTGTCTTTTTCATGACCGGAAGCATTACAATATTCGCCGGAAAAGCGCAAACCCCCAAGGGCGGGCTGCACCGGTGAAGGCTGCCGGCGGCGAAGACAGCCTGGGAAAAGGGCTGCGGATACTTTCCTCGGCTCAGGGCGCAAACATCGTCAGCGTCTGTTCCTGCAGACGACGTTGCCACGATGAAGGGAATGTGTTAGTTTTCGCCCACGAAGAGAAGATGCCGGCCGCTCCTGCGGCCCAGGGATTGTCAAGGAGGGTGTTTCCGCCGATGAGCGGCGAAGTCAACAAGGTCATCTATTCGATGATCGGCGTGAGCAAGCATTACGACCGCAGGGCGGTCCTCAAGGACATCTACCTGTCCTACTTCTACGGCGCGAAGATCGGCGTCCTGGGCCTCAACGGGTCCGGGAAAAGCTCGCTGCTGAGGATCCTGGCCGGCGTCGACCAGGAATACCAGGGGAAGACGATTCTGTCACCGGGCCACACCGTCGGCTTCCTGGAGCAGGAACCGCAGCTCGACGACGGGAAGACGGTCCGCGAGATCGTGGGGGAAGGCGTCAAGGAGACGGCGGATCTTCTCGACGAGTTCAATCGCATCAGCGAGAAGTTCTCCGAACCCATGTCGGACGAGGAGATGGCCAAATTGTGCGACCGCCAGGCCGCCGTCCAGGAGAAACTCGACGCGCTCGACGCATGGGATCTCGACGCCCGCCTGGAAATGGCGATGGACGCCCTGCGGTGTCCGCCCGGCGATACGCCGGTCAAGGTCCTTTCCGGCGGGGAGCGGAGGCGCGTCGCGCTCTGCCGCCTGCTCCTGCAGAAACCGGATATCCTCCTCCTCGACGAGCCCACGAACCACCTCGATGCGGAGACCGTGGCCTGGCTGGAGAGCCACCTGCAGCGCTATCCCGGGACGGTCATTGCCGTGACCCACGACCGGTATTTCCTGGACAACGTGGCGGGCTGGATTCTGGAGCTCGACCGCGGAGAGGGCATCCCCTGGAAGGGTAACTACTCCTCCTGGCTGGAACAGAAGCAGAACCGTCTGCGCGCCGAGGAAAAGACGGAGGGCGAACGCCAGAAGACGCTTCAGCGGGAACTGGAGTGGATCCGGATGTCGCCGAAGGGCCGCCATGCCAAGGCCAAGGCCCGCATCACGGCCTATGAAAATCTCCTGTCCCAGGAGAGCGAGAAACGCGAGAAGGATCTGGAGATCTTCATCCCGCCCGGACCGCGCCTCGGCGACAAGGTCATCGCCGCCGAGGGGCTCTCGAAGGGTTACGGCGATAAGATCCTCATGGAGGATGTCTCCTTTGCGCTGCCGCGCGGCGGCATCGTCGGGATCATCGGACCCAACGGCGCCGGGAAGACGACCCTCTTCCGCATGATCACGGGCCAGGAAAAACCGGACCGGGGCGTCATCGAGGTGGGTGAGACCGTGCAATTGGCCTATGTCGACCAGAGCCGGGAGGTCCTGGACCCGCAAAAAACCGTCTGGGAGATGATCTCGGGCGGCCAGGATTCGATCCAACTGGGCGCAAGGGCGGTGAATTCCCGGGCCTACGTCGCCCGCTTCAATTTCTCCGGGGCGGACCAGCAGAAGCGGATCGCTTCGCTCTCCGGCGGAGAGCGCAATAGGGTCCATCTGGCGATGATGCTCAAGGAAGGCGCCAATGTTCTCCTGCTCGACGAGCCCACGAACGACCTCGACGTCAACACGCTGCGCGCCCTCGAAGAGGCGCTGGAGAATTTCGCGGGCTGCGCCGTAATCATCAGCCATGACCGCTGGTTCCTCGACCGCGTCTGCACACACATCCTGGCCTTCGAAGGAGAGAGCCGGGTTGTCTGGTTCGACGGGAACTATTCGGAATATGAAACGGACCGCAAGGCCCGCCTTGGAAAGTCGGCGGAACAGCCCCACCGGATCAAATACCGCCAGTTGACGAGGATATGAAAAGCCGGATCCCGGGCCGATCCCCTCTGGCTGTGGCGCTCTCCTGGAGCGCGGCGGCAAGGCGCACTGTCTGGGCGCTGGCTGCAGGAGTGACGGTCCTTGGCGCTGTTGCGGGTCACGCCGCGGAAGTGCAGGTGGCGGCGGTTCCCCCCGCGGCCGCAGGCGGGCGCGAGGCATCCGTAGAAGAGATTACGTTTCGGGCCGGAAACGGCGGCCCGGAAGTCGTCTGCATCCGGTTTGACCAGCGGCTGATTCCGATCGTCTGGAGCATCGAGGGCGAGAAACCGAGAGTGGTCATCGATGCCGAACCGGTCGCAAGGGCGGCGGCGAAACTCGGCGCCATGAAGGTGAACGGCAAGCTGGTCTGGACGGTCCGGAGTTACCTCAACGGAAAGAAGAAACGTCTCCGCGTCGTCCTCGACATGAGGGCCGGCGGGGACTATTATGTGGACCGGACATTCCGGGAGGCGGACAATCTGTACTGCCTGTCGGTAACCGAACAGGTGCCGGCCGCCGAGAAGACCGGGACCAAACCGTAAGCCGCCGAGAGGCGTGCGCATCATACCGGCCCGTGGAGGAATTCATGAGGAAAATTCTTATCGCCGTCATGGTCGTTCTTTCTCTTTCCCTCACCGCTTTCGCCCTTGCCGCCGCGAAAACCTCCTTTTTCGGAGCCGCGGACCGGAACGGCGACGGGCAATTGGACCTGAAGGAATTCGAGGACACCGTGATGAAGAACTTCGAGGAGCTCGACCGCGACCGGAATGGCGGCCTCGACGCCGGGGAGATGTCCGCCATGAAGGGCAAGGACGGCGAGCGTCTTTTCACCGCCATGGACACGAACAAGGACGGGAAGGTCGACCGGGAGGAATTCCGGGCCGAGGCCGTCAAGCGCTTCAAGTTCTGCGATCGAGATCGGAATGGCTTCGTCAGCGTGCCGGAGTATCGGAACCGGAACGCTTCGGTCCTGATGGGGCCTCTCATGACGATCTATTACTGAGACGAAGAAGCGGGGAAACTGTCGCGAAGAGGAGGGAGGACCTTATGGAAGAAACGGTTGACAGCTACTGGCAGAAGCATCTTGCGGAATTGAAGGAAACGCTGACGGCGAACAACTTCGAAGTCTTCGTGGCCGCCGACGCGAAAGAGGCGGGGAAGATCGTCCTGGAGGAGATCCTGCCCGCGCTTGCCCCCAGGAGTGTCGCGTGGGGTGGCTCGACCACATTCACGGCGACGGGCCTTTACGAGATCCTGAAGGACCGCAAGGACCTCAGGGTGGTGGATCAGTACCAGAAGAACCTCACGCCCGAGCAGAACATCGAGATCCGGCGCCAGGAACTCCTGGTGGATCTGTTCTTCACCGGCGCGAACGCCGTGACGGAGGACGGCCAGCTCGTGAATCTCGACGGCACCGGAAACCGCGTCGCGGCCCTCACCTTCGGGCCGAAAAACGTGATCGTGCTCGTCGGCCGCAACAAGGTGACGCCGGACCTGGAAGCGGCGATGGTGCGCGTCAAGAACTTCGCCGCGCCGGCCAATGCGATCCGTCTCCAGAAGCAGACGCCCTGCGCCAAGACCGCCTACTGCGAGGAGTGCAGCGGCCCGGGCCGGATCTGCAACACCTGGACGATCACCGAGAAATCGAACCCCAAGGGGCGAATCAAGGTGATCCTCATCAACCAGGATCTGGGGCTCTAGGAAGGCGGGCAGCCAAAGCAAAGAAGCGGGAGGGGCGGAACCCCTCCCGCTTCTTTTTCGACCGTCATCGAAGGGATTATTTCTGCGTCCCGTTCGCCTTGAGGATCATGCGGCAGTCGGCCACGGTAGCCCCCTTCCCCTCGGGATGGACGAGGAGGGGGTTGATGTCCAGCTCGGCGATCTCCGGATGGTCGACGACGAGATTGGACAGGCGGATCAGGAGTTTCTCCACCTCCTCGACGTCCGCCTTGGGCCTCCCGCGGAATCCCGTGAACAGCTTGTATCCCTTGATGGCCCGGATCATCCGCCCGGCGTCGTTGCGGCATAGAGGGGCGAGGCCGAAGATCACGTCTTTGAAGAGTTCGACGAAGATGCCTCCCAGTCCGAACATGATGAGCGGGCCGAGCGTCGTGCGGTTCATGCCCAGGATGACCTCCTCACCTGAAGGCGCCATCTTCTGAACAAGCACCCCTTCGAGGGTGGCCTTGGGATCGTACTTCTTCGCGTTGTCCATGATCTTGCGGAATGCCGCCTTCGCTTCCTCTTCGGTCTTTACCCCCACCACCACGCCGCCCGCATCGGATTTGTGCAGGATCTGCGGGGATACGATCTTCATGACGACCGGGAATCCCATCCCGCCGGCGATTTTCGCGGCTTCCGTTTCGCTCTTCGCCAGTTCCGTGGGGAGGACGTTGAAACCGTAGGCCTTCAACAGCTTCAGACCGTCCAGCTCGCCGAGCCTTGTCCTGCCCGCCGCGATGCACTCGGCGATCAATGCCGCCGCACGTTCCTTGTCCTGCTTGAACTTGAATTCGGGCAGCCGCTCGCGATTCACCCACTTGGAGAACTTGTACAGGGCTGCAAAGGACTTGGCGGCGTTCTCCGGAAATTTGTACACGGGGTAGCCGTTGGTCTGGAGGTATTTCACGCCGGCGGAGACGTCGACGATCCCCATGAAGCTGCAGAGGATCGGTTTGGGAGAACGCCGTGCCACGCGGACGACGGCCTCGGCGGTTCCCAGGGCGTTGGTCATCGACTGCGGCGTCAGGATCACCAGGGCGCCGTCCACCCCTTCATCCTTGATGACCGCCTGCAGCGCGCTCTCGTAACGGTCCGACGGTGCGTCGCCGATCACGTCCACGGGATTGTGGAGATTGGCGGTCGCGGGCAGGCTGTTTGAGAGCTCTGCGATCGTTTCCTTCTGAAACGTCGCCAGGGTCAGGTCGGAGGAAATCGTCATGTCCGTCGCAAGGATGCCCGGTCCCCCGGCATTGGTGATGATCGCCACGCGGTTGCCGTTGGGGAGCTTTCGCCTGGTCTTCCCGAGTTTGCTTTCGTGCTTGTAGGTGAATGCATTCGCGTAGTCGAACAACTCGTCGATGGAATCGGCCCGGATGATGCCGGCCTGGCGGAAGATGGCCTCGTAGACCGCCTCCGAACCCGCCAGGGCCCCCGTGTGCGAGGCGGCGGCGCGCGCTCCGGCGCTGGTCCGTCCCGATTTGATGACCAGCACCGGCGTCGGCCGGTTGCCGGATGTGATCTCCTTGACGGTGTCGACGAACTCGATTCCCTTGCGCAGTTCTTCTACGTACATGACGATGACCGCTGTTTCCGGGTCGTCATGGAGATAGCGGAGCAGGTCGAGCTCGTCCACGTCCGCCTTGTTGCCGATCGAGATGAACTTGGAGAAACCGAAGTCGCGGTCGGCGGCGAAATCGAGGACGGCCGCGCAGAGGGCACCGCTCTGGGAGATGAAGGAGATGTTTCCGCAGGCGGGCATACGCTGCGAAAAGCTTGCGTTCATGCTCACGCCGGGCAGGGGGTTGATGACGCCGAGGCAGTTGGGCCCGACGACGCGGACGCCCGCCTCGCGGCACATGGCGATCATGCGGTTTTCGATCTCCAGGCCTTCCTTGCCGACTTCGCGGAAACCGGCGGAGACGACGATGATCCCTTTCACTCCCTTGGCGATCGAATCCTCCACCGCGGTGAGGGCGGCCTTCGGGGGTACGATGATGATGGACAAATCGATCTTGTCGGGAATCTCCTTGACGTCGGCAAACGTCTTGACGCTGAGGACGGATTTCGCCTTCGGGTTGACGGGATAAATCGTTCCCTTGTAGCCGCCCTTGAGGATGTTGGCGAAGATATCGTGTCCGACCTTCCCGGGCGTATTGGAAGCGCCGATGACCGCGATGGACGATGGTGAAAAAATGGCATCTAGTGAATTCATGTCTTGTTCCCTTTCCTATTAGGATATTTCAAAAAAACGCCCTCACGAACCCGCCTGTGTACGCGGACTCGGAGGGCTTCCTCTCTCTTGGCGGAGCCCATTATCCTGCAAGGTCGTGCGCCTGTCAAGAGGAAAGGCACCGGAGAAGGTCCCGGGAAGCCTCAACGGCGCGCGACAGGCATCCGGAGGGACGATTCGAGGTGAGCGGACTCTGCGACATCCATGGAACGGACCCGCGAGACGCGGCAAGGCACTGTTCCTCAATGCCGTGCGGGGTCCCGGAACGGCGGGACGTCGTCATCCGCTTCAAGACTGTTCGGGAGAAAAAAGACTTGATATCGATCGTGATAGCGGATTACTTTACTTCATAAAAGTAGTTCCGTTGAATGGAGACAAGGTAAAGGCAGAGAAAGGAGCCCGCCATGAAGATCAGCGCCCGCAATGTTTTGAAGGGGAAGGTCAGCAAGGTGACCGACGGAGCGGTGAACACGGAAGTGATTCTGGACTTGGACGGAGGAGGCCAGGTTGTCTCGATGATCTCCAAAGAGTCGGCCGGCAAGCTTGGCCTGAAGAAAGGCGCAGTCGCCTACGCGGTGATCAAGGCCTCCAATGTGATGATCGCCGTCGATTGAAAAACGGACCGCGTTCGGATTCCAAGAATTGAAAGGCTTTGCTCTCGGGTCTGGGGCTGTAGTCTGCCTTCCGTTCCGGTCGGCGGAATGGAAGGAATGCGCGGCGTCTCCGCACCCGGAAACGGAACCGCTCGCCTCCGGATTTCCCCGTCCTTCCTGACGATCCACCCTCGGTATTCGTTTTCCCTCTTCCCTGTGTTTCGATGGAGGGTACCGCACCGGAATCAAGGAGTACGTACCGTAGTATGTCATTAATGACATAATATTTCTTGACAGGTTCGATCACCGTCGGATAAATGCGGGAAAAAAAGCGGGATGGGATGCCATGAGGGGCATGCGCGAGCGGATGCTGCACAAGACGATGGACGAGGTTCTGGAGAAGAAGCCGTACTGCGGGAGCATCCTGAATTCTTTCCGGCCGGTGCTCGTTGCGCGAAGCCGTCTGATCGGCGAACTGAAGCTGGACCGCGTTGAGGCGCGACCGGACGACCGGGAACGCCTTAACGGCATTCCCCTGATACGCCGGCAACCGCTCTTCTTCGAAAGCGACCCGTGGAGAAGCATTGCCTGCTCCCTGATTCCCGCCATGCAGGAAGGTTTCCCCGACCTCGGTCTCGAGCTCGAAAAGATCAAGGTCGATATCCTGGGCGGCAGGATCCGTCTGTTCGGGTATTTCCGTCTGTTCCCCGATGTCAGGGAGGAAACCGTGGCCGAGTGGGCGGCGCAGTGCGGCGTCCGCGCGGAGACGGTCCAGTTCCTGCTGCTCAACATCGCCAGGATCGTTCTCGCGATCCGGGCGAAAAACATTGCGCCGATTCTGCGCGGTATGCGATGGGACAGGGGATACTGCCCCGTCTGCGGCGGCCTTCCCATGCTGTCGATTCTCCGGGACAAGGGCCGGCGCTGGCTTCACTGTTCCCTGTGCGGCAGCGAATGGCGGTTCCCCAGGGTCGTCTGCCCCTTTTGCGGACACGAGAGTCCGTCGGGGATGAATTTCTTCTTTCTTCAAGACAGGCAGGACGAATCCGCGTTCGCCTGCGAGGCATGCAAGCGTTATCTCATCAGCGTGAGCCGGAGCGCCGAACTGTCCGATGTCGATCCGGATATCACGGCGATTTCGCTGCTCCATCTGGATCTGATGATGCAGCAGAGGACCTTCCGCCCTGTCGCCGAATGCGGATGGAACGTCCTGTAGTGCGCCGTCTTCCTGTTCCACTCAGAGGCCGCCGGAGGGGGAGAGGGGCGGCATCGAAAACTCCTGCTAAAAATAGCATAAGTAGAAATATTCATTGACAATTTGTCGATATGGCATTAGTTGTGCCGCATTTGGCATAAACCATAAATGACATAATCAAGGAGGCGTTTATGGAGATCACCAGGAGGGGGTTTCTGACCCTGTCCGGCACGATAGGGTCGGGGATCGCCCTGTCGACGCTCGGACTGGATCTGAGTCCTTTGAAGGCCCATGCAGCGGACATCACCAAGATGGACAGACTGCGGGCGGCGAGGCAGGTCACAAGCGTCTGCTGTTACTGCTCCGTGGGCTGCGGGGTCGTCTGCAGTGTCGACCGGAACACTGGGAAGGTCTTCAACCTGGAGGGGGACGGCGATCATCCCATCAACGAAGGGTCGCTGTGTGCCAAAGGCGCAGGGCTCTTCGATCTGACGGAGGCGAACAAGTACCGCCTCCAGAAGGTCCTTTACCGGGGACCCGGCGGAACGGATTGGGAGGAAAAGAGCTGGGACTGGGCCCTGCCCAGGATCGCCCGGCTGGTGAAGGACGCCCGGGACAAGGGCTTTGTGAGGAGAAACGCGAAGGGCGAGCTCGTGAACCGCGCGGAGACGATCGCGCATCTGGGCAGCTCCAATGTGGACAACGAAGAGTGCTGGCTCATGACTGCGAAGGCCAGGGCGCTCGGCATGGTCTATATCGACCACCAGGCCAGGGTTTGACACAGTCCGTCGGTAGCGGCTCTGGGAGAGTCGTTCGGACGCGGTTCCATGACGAACCACTATATCGATCTGAAGAACAGCGACTGCATCCTGATCATGGGAAGCAACGCTGCGGAGCACCATCCCATTGCCTTCAAGTGGATCCTGCGCGCCAAGGACCGCGGCGCCAAGGTCATTCATGTCGATCCCCGTTACACCCGCACGTCCGCACGGTGCGATTACCACGTGCCCCTTCGCTCCGGAACGGACATCGCGTTTCTGGGCGGCATGATCCACCATATCCTGGAGAACAGGAAATACTTCAAAGACTACGTCCTGAACTATACCAACGCCTCCTTCATCGTGGGCGAGGGGTTTTCGTTCAAGGACGGTCTTTTCTCCGGGTACGACAAGAAGAGCCGCAACTACGACAAGGCGACGTGGGTTCTCGAAAAGGATGCGAACGGGATCCCCAGGCGGGACATGACGCTGGCCCATCCCCGCTGCGTGTTCCAAATGCTGAAGAAACACTACTCCCGTTACACGCTCGACAAGGTCTCCAGCATCACCGGCGTCTCGAAGGAAAATCTTCTCAAGGTCTACGCGGAATACAGCGCCACGGGGGCCCCGGACAAGGCGGGAACGGAGTGCTACGCCCTGGGTTGGACGCACCACACGACCGGCAGCCAGATCATCCGCACCATGTCGATCATTCAGCTGCTCCTCGGCAACATGGGAATCGCCGGCGGAGGCGTCAACGCCCTGCGCGGCGAGCCGAATGTCCAGGGATCGACCGACCACGCGATCCTCTACAACATCCTGCCCGGCTACCTGAAGATGCCGGCCGCGTCGCTCGACACGCTCGACAAGTACCTGAAGAAGAACACGCCGGAAACGAAGGATCCGCAGTCGGCGAATTACTACCAGAACTACCCGAAATTCTTCATCAGCCTCCTGAAGTCCTTCTGGGGCGACAAGGCGACGGCCGAAAACGGGTTCGGTTATTCGTGGCTGCCCAAGCTCGACGACGGCCAGCATTATTCGCTGATGCACCTCTTCGACCGGATGTATGCCGGAAAGATCAAGGGGCTCTTCGCGGTGGGAACGGACCCGGCCGTGAGTGCTCCGAACACGACGAAGGTCCGCAAGGCGCTGGAGAAACTCGACTGGCTCGTGGGCGAGAATATCTTCGACAACGAGACATACTCCTTCTGGAAGGAGCCCGGCGTCGACCCGAAGCAGATCAAGACGGAGGTCTTCCTGCTCCCCGCGTCCGCTTCCATGGAGAAGGAGGGAAGCCAGAGCAACAGCGGCCGGTGGGTGCAGTGGAAATACAAGGCGGCCGAGGCCCCCGGCGACGCGATTCCCGTGGGCGAGATCACGATCCGGATCATGGAGGAGATCAGGAAGCTCTATGAGAAGGAGGGCGGCCCCAATGCCGAGGCCATCGTGAACCTCAAGTGGGACTATACGGATTTCCGGGGAAGATACGACGCCCTGAAAGTGGCCAAACAGATCAACGGCTATTTCCTCAAGGATACGGTGATCGACGACGGCACGAAGAAAACGGAATTCCGCAAGGGGCAACTCGTCCCGACATTCGGCATGCTCCAGGCCGACGGCGCAACGTGCAGCGGCAACTGGATCATGGCCGGCAGCTTCGGCGCCGACGGCGAGAACAAGATGGCGAAAAGGGGCAAGGAAGACCCGACGGGTCTGGGCCTCTATCCCAACTGGTCCTATGCCTGGCCGGTCAACCGCCGGATCATCTACAACCGCGCGTCCTGCGATCTGAACGGCAGGCCCTACAACCCCAAGCGCAGGCTCCTGGAGTGGACGGGCGACCGATGGGTGGGGGACGTTCCCGACGGCCCCTGGCCTCCGCAGGCGGACAAGGCCAAGGGCAAATATCCCTTCATCATGAAGCCCGACGGCCTGGGCGCCCTGTTCGGGCCCGGCATGGCCGAAGGCCCCTTCCCCGAGCACTACGAACCCCTCGAGGGGCCGCTGGCGAAGAATCCCCTGTCGGGCCAGTTGATCAACCCGGTGGTCCAGATCTTCAAGAGCGACCTGGACAAGGTCGCCAACGCAAGCGCCGAGTTCCCCTACGTCTGCACGACGTACTCGTGCACCGAGCACTGGTGCTCCGGGGCGCTGACGCGCTGGCAGTTGTGGCTTCTGGAGATGCAGCCGGAACTCTACGTCGAAATCGGCGAGGCGCTTGCCAGGGAGAAGGGGGTCCGCAACGGCGAGCGCGTGAAGGTGTCTTCCGCGCGCGGCGAGGTGGCGTGCGTTGCAATGGTGACGAAGCGTTTCCGCCCCTTCACGATCGAGGGCAAGACGGTCCACCAGGTCGGTCTGCCCTTCAATTACGGGTGGCTTTTCCCCAAGGACGGCGGTGACAGCACGAACTTCCTTACACCTACCGTCGGCGATGCGAACACTTTCTGCCCCGAGTACAAGGCGTTCATGGTCAATGTAAAGAAGATTTAGACGGACGGCTGAAAAACGCCCGTCTGCGACGATCGCTGAAATCATTTCAGGAGGCTGAACGATGAAGTTCATGGAGGTCGTGAAGCTCATTGATACGACGAGATGTACCGCATGCCGCGGCTGCCAGGTTGCCTGCAAGCAATGGAACGAGCAGCCGGGCAGGCGGACACGCAATTTCGGCAGCTACCAGAACCCCCCCGACCTGCAGTCGAACACCTGGACGCTGATCCGTTTTCAGGAGTACGTCGATGCCGGGGGAACATTGAAGTGGCTCTTCCGCAAGGACGGCTGCATGCATTGCACGGACGCGGCCTGCGTGAAGGTGTGTCCCAGCGGCGCCCTCTATCGGACGCCTTACGGGACCGTGGGCTTGAAAGCCAATCTCTGCATCGGCTGCAAGGAGTGCATTGCCGCCTGTCCTTTCGACATCCCGCGGTACGACCGCGCGACGGACAAGATCCTCAAGTGCGACCTCTGCCTGACCCGCCTGCAGGCCGATCAACTGCCGGCCTGCGTGAAATCCTGCCCGACGGGCGCGCTGACGCTCGGCGCCAAGGACGAGATGATCAGGAAGGCCTACGCCCGCGCAAAGGAACTGGGCGGCGACGCCAACGTCTACGGCGACAAGTTCGTGGGCGGGACGCACGTGATCTATGTGCTGGGCGAGAAACCCGCCGTATACGATGAACTTCCCCAGAATCCGACGGTGCCCCTGTCGATCATCGTCTGGAAGGATCTTCTGAAGCCGTTGAGCCTGATCGCGGCGGGCGGCGTACTGGCGGGTTCGTTTCTGCACTACATCACGCACGGGCCGAAAGCGCCGGACGACGACGTGCAGGACGGCGATGCCGGGAAGGGAGGGAAATGACCATGAAGAAGGGTCTCATTCAAGTCACGGACGCCTTTGAGAGGGTTGTCCACTGGAGCCTGGCGGTTTCCTGCCTGATCCTGTGCATCACGGGCCTGGGGATGATGTTCCATTCGTTCAATTTCGTGGGAACGCTGATGGGCGGTTTGAAATCGCTGAAATACGTTCACAACTTTGCGGGCCTTTTCTTCATCGCGGCCCTGTTCTTCACGATCCGGATGTGGTGGCGGGAGGCGGGGGTGTTTTCGATGCCGGAGGACCTGCAGTGGATGATGTGCGCCGGGGGTTATTTGTGGCACGTGGAGAAGGTTCCTGAGGTGGGGAAATACAATCCGGGTCAGAAGATGTTCTTTCTGGCGGTGGCGGTGTTCGGGGCGGTGATGGTGGCGACGGGTCTCATCATGTGGTTTCCGCTGGAGTTGCCGGTGGAGTTGGTTCGGTGGATGTATCCTTTGCACGCCTTGGGGTTCGTGGTGATCTTCGCCTTTTTCTTCGTGCATTTGTATTTAGGGACGATCGGTTCTCCGGGCTCTGCGCCGGCGATGTTCAGCGGTTGGGTGACGCGGGCGTGGCTGATGAAGCAGCACCCGAAGTGGCTCAAGGAGATGGAGCACGAAGGGAAGCTCGTCGTAGCGGGAGAGGAGAAGGGGCCGGGCGGACACTGCTGAGCAGGCGACCCGGACAAGCGTCAGACAAAAAGGGGGGGCTCGATGCCCCCCTTCCTTTTGGTGTTCCCTCCGCCTTTTGCCCGTCCCCGCAAGGAACGTCCCGACGGAAAGGGTCGCGCCATGATCCGCCGCAGCGCGGAGGATGACGGGATCCGGGAGGATTCCACCGCCGCGCTGCAGAGGATGCGTCTCAGAAATCGAAATGATCCGGATCCGATCCGAACCGCTTCCCCCTGTCGAGGCCGTCGATCCGCTTCACGTCTTCCGTCGACAGCTCAAAATCGAAGAGCCGGACATTGGATAGAATCCTTGCCGGCGTCACGGACTTCGGGACCGTCGCCACTCCTTTTTGGAGGCTCCATCGGAGCACGATCTGGGCGGGGTCTTTTCCGTATTTTCTCGCCAGTTGTGACAGCAATTCGACTTCGCTGATCCGTCCTTGCATCAGGGGGCTCCATGCCTGGTACTGAATGCCGAGTCCGGTGCAGAAATCGATCAGGTCCTGCTGGACGAGATAAGGATGAAATTCCATCTGGTTGACCATGGGAACGATCTCGGCGGTCTGCAGCAGATCGAGCACATGATGCTTCAGGAAGTTGCTGATCCCGATCGCGCGCACCAGGCCCCGCCGGTACAAGGACTCCAGCGCGCGCCAGGTGTCTTGAAATTTTCCTTTTACCGGCCAGTGCACCAGGTACAGGTCGAGATAATCGAAGCCGAGTTCGTCGAGGCTTCTGCCGAATGCGGCGAGCGTGGTGTCGTACCCCTGATCGGGATTCCAGATCTTGGTCGTGACGAAGACCTCTTCCCGCTTCAACCCGCTTTGCCGCAAGGCCGCTCCGACCCCTTTTTCATTTGCGTAAAAAGCAGCCGTGTCGATATGCCGGTAGCCCGCCTGCAGTGCGCAGGAAACGGTGCGGACCACCTCCTCCCCATCGGGGACTTTGTACGTCCCGACTCCCAGATAGGGCATTCGGACGCGGTTGTGCAGGGAAACGCATCCCGAGATGTCTGTAATGTGCATCATGGCACCCCTTTATTGTGGACAGGACGGCCCTTTCCGCCGCCTCCGCCGGTAACGGGCGACTCCAACCGGAAACAACTTCTAGCGGAGGCGTCCTCAGTCTGTCAACAGAAACCGGGCCTCCGGGCCCGTTCATTTTGTGCTATGATGCCGAAACAAGATTGCGCGGCAGCGTCGAGCGCCGCTCCCGAATCTTCCGCCGCTCGAACCGCCGGCCCTCAAGGGCGGAACGCCATGACGATCGATCAAGCCTTCAACGAATCCGTGAATTACTACGACAGCTGGATGAAAAAAGCCCTGCCGGGCTACGAAGACCTCTTCGCCGTCGCCCGGGATCTGATCCCCTTCCCTGCGAATGCCCTCATCGATGTCCTGGATCTGGGTGCGGGGACGGGACTTTTCTCGCGCCATGTGCTGGACAAGTATCCCCAGGGGTCTTTCGTCCTTTGGGATATCGCGGCCAAGATGCTCGACGTCGCCAGGAAACGATTCGGGCCTTCCGACGGCGGGCGGTTTCGTTACCTTCTGGATGATTATCGCCGGATCGATTACGCGGGGACATTCGATGTCGTTCTCTCGAGCCTTTCGATTCATCACCTTTCCGACGAGGACAAGCGGCTGCTGTTTCCACGGATCTACCGGGCGCTGCGTTCACCGGGCGTCTTCATCAACATCGACCAGGTCAGGGGGCCGACGCCGGAGATGCAGGAGCTGTACTGGACAACCTGGCTGAAGATGGTGCGGAAAAGGGGCGGGACGGAGGAAGAGATCCGGGCCAGCGTGGACCGGCGGCGGACGTACGACCGGGAGGCCCTCCTGACCGATCAACTTGCATGGCTGGAGGAGGCGGGGTTCCGGAACGCCGATTGCGTCTACAAGAACTGGTACGTGGGTGTCTTCTACGCCGAAAAGCGCGAGGCGCCGCCGGCGCGGTGCGGCGCGGTTCCGCGGTAGCCGGCCTCCGGTCGGCACAGGGTTCGTTTGGTGGACTTTCTCCTCCGGGATCGAAAGGGAGGTGACGGAGAACATGGGCGCTCCGGCATTTCGGCTGGCAAGCGGCTGCACGATCGCTCAGGTCCTGTCCGGCCGATGCAACGCCTTCCTGCTTTCGAAGGGGGGCAGGCATATTCTCGTCGATACCGGCCGGATGCGTTCCGAGAAGAAGCTCGTGGACAGGCTCGTCGAGTCCGGCGTCGACGGACGAAACCTCTCCGCGCTGGTGCTGACGCACACCCATTTCGATCATGCCGAGAACGCCGCGGCCGTCAAGACGATCTTCGGAGCGAAGATCCTCGTCCACCGGAGCGAAGCGGATTTCCTGAACTGCGGTGACAGTCCCCTGCCGCAGGGGACTCTATTCCCCACGCGATGGCTGATCCGGCTGTTCGGGGCTTCGCTGCAAAGGCTATTCCTGTATCGGCCGGTGGCGGGAGACATCCTGGTCGACGAAAGGCTGGATCTGCTCGATTTCGGCTTTTCCGCGACCGTTCTTCACCTGCCCGGCCATTCGTCCGGTTCCCTGAGCCTGATCGTCGAAGACGAAATCGCCCTGGTCGGCGACACGCTGTTCGGGGTGATCCGGGGCTCGGTCCGGCCTCCCTTCGCCGACGATCCGGCGCTTCTGGTGCGAAGCTGGCGGCGGCTTCTCGACACCGGGTGCAGGGTCTTTCTTCCCGGCCACGGACGGCAAATCGGCCGGGACCTGCTGCAGCGCCAGTACGAAAAATATCAAAGGCGGTACGAGGCATGATCCATCGGCAAAGGCCGACGCATGAAAGAAAGGGGGACGGCAAACGACATGGAACTGAATCGCAATCTCCTGCGCGACGCGGCGGCGAAAGGTCTGCTCACGGAAGAGCAGGCGGAAGCGCTCTGGCGATTCCTGTCCGAGCACAGTCAGAATGTGCCGGCCTTCCGCTTCACGCACATCCTCTATTACCTCGGCGGCCTGGTCGCCATCGGCGCCATGACGCTTTTCATGACTCTCGGCTGGGAGCGGTTCGGCGGCTGGGGGCTCTTCTTCATCGTCCTTGCCTACGCCGTCGCCGGATTGTGGCTGACCGAGTACTTCCTGGAACGTCGGAACCTGGGGATTCCGGCCGGCATCACGGCGACCTTCGTCGTCGCCCTGGCGCCCCTCGCCGTCTACGGCCTGCAGGCCGCTTTTGGTTTGTGGGCGGACATCGGCGGACGTCCCTACCGGGTCTACCATACCCACATCGACTGGCGCTGGATGATCATGGAACTGGTCACGCTGGTGGTCGGCGCGGCGATGCTGTGGCGCTACCGCCTTCCGTTTCTGGTCATGCCGGTCGCCGTTACGCTCTGGTACATGACCATGGATGTGACGCCCTTCCTGTCCGGCCTGGAGGACGCCGCATGGGAACTGCGCAGGCTCGTTTCATTGTGGTTCGGGCTGCTTATCGTCCTCCTGGCCTTCTGGGTGGACGTGCGCGCCCGGAAGAGCCGGAAGGACTTTGCCTTCTGGCTGTATCTGTTCGGGGTGCTGGCGTTCTGGGGCGGGCTGTCCATGATGCGTTCGGAAAGCGAATGGAACAGGTTCCTCTATCTGTGCATCAACCTCGTGATGATCGGCGTCGGCGCCGTCCTTTCACGCCGCGTGTTTGCGGTGTTCGGCGGGCTCGGCGCCGCCGGGTACCTCGGGCATCTGGCCCATGATGTGTTCAAGGACAGCCTGATCTTCCCCTTCGCCCTGACGCTCATCGGCTTCGGGATCATCTACTGCGGAATCCTCTGGCAGCGCCACGAAGAGGCGATGACGGGAAGGCTGAGGAGCGTCCTTCCTCGTGAGCTGCAGGAGCTCCTCGAGAAGCGGGGCTGAGGACAAGGGGGGCTTCTTTACGCCGGACCGGCGAGATCCCGGACTGCCTTCTCCAGGCCGTCCAGCAGGACCCCCATCCTTCCAAAATCGAGCGTATCGACCGTATCCGAGGACGCGTGGTAGTGGGGATTCCGGTAGAAGGCCGTGTCGGTCAGCATGGCGGCCGGGTAGCCCATCTTCCAGAAGGAACGGTGGTCGGAGAAGTCCACGCCGGGAACGAGGCTGACCGTGCTCAGCGTCTCGACGGCCATGCCGGCCGCCCGGAGCGGAGCCGCGATGTCCGCCACGAGGCGTCGGGAGGAGAGGTTCCCCACGACGGCGATGAAATCGGGCGTCGTCGAGAAGAAGAGGCTCATGAACGGCAGGGGGAACGCCTGGCCGCCTTTGGCCGTTCCATAGTACCCCAGCATCTCCAGCGAGATCATGGCGGTGACCTGTTCTCCGGCCGCCTTCGCCCGCTCGGCATAGACGAAGCTTCCCATCGACGGCGTCCGGAAGACGGGCGGCTCCTCCAGGCAGAAGAACGCGAGCCTGATCGTCCGGTCCGGGCGGCTGTCGCGCAGGAGACGGCTCAGTTCCAGCAGGACCGCGACGCCGCTCGCGTTGTCGTCGGCGCCCGGGGTGCCGGTCACCGTGTCGTAGTGGGCGCCCACGACCACCGTTTCGGCCGGCTTTTCCTTTCCCGCGATCGTCGCGATGACGTTCCCGTACATCCTCCCCTCGTAGGGGAAGCCCTGGATCTCGGGGCTGTAGCCGTATCCCGCCAGTACGCCCAGGATGTAGCGCTTGGCCTCCTCGATCTTTTCGTATTCGAGGACGCTGCGCGAACCGATTCCGGCGCTCAGCCGCTCGACGTGGCCGCGCAGGTTCCGTGCGTGCAGGGAGGTGGTCTCCGCCGGTCCGGCGGGAGAGGGCGGCTGCAGGAACCACCGGACCCTGGCCAGCTCATAGAGGATATAGACGAGCAGGACAAGAAGAATCGCCAGAGCGGTCAGCGCCATTTTCCTTCTCATGAGATTCCCCGCTGGTTGAACCGGTCCTCGGAGACGAAACGCCTGGCGCGGAACGTCCCGGAACGCCTTTCCGGATCCAGGACAAAGATTATATCGATCCGATCCGATCGGGCAAGGCGAAAAAAGGCCTCGCCGCTGCGCGGAGTCCTCAGTCTTCATGGAGGCGGGTGGAGAAGAGGATCCTCCGCCCGCCGATTACGGCCGATTCAGCGCCGCCCGGCAGCGCGCGAGGATGGAGAGCGTTTCGAAGGGCTGCTCGATGTCCGGATAGGTCGGCACGCCCCGCGGTTCCAGCGAGTCCTTGTAGAGGTCCATGCATTCCTTGGCGGCGCTGAAGGCGACGAGGACGGGTTTTTCCGGATACTTCCGGGCCAGATCGTAGATGAAATCCGGCGACGGCACGCCGATGTCCCGCGTCAGCATGATGATCGGTACGACGGCGTCGATGTTGGGATCCCGGAGCACGGCCTCCATGCCTTCCCGGTAGCCGAATTCCACGCCGTGAACGCCGCAGGACGGCCAGATGTCCACGGGATTGCGCATGCGGATCAGGGCCGGGCTGATTTCCTGCAGGCGCCGGACCGTCTCCGGCTGCAGGTCGGGGATTGTCAAGCCGTGACCTGTGCAGTAATCCGAAAGGACCGTGAGCATGGCGCCCGAGGGGGCCAGGAAGCTGACGCGGTTTCCCTGAAGCGGCGGAAGCATGGAAAAGGCCTTGGCCGCCAGCACGAGGTGCGTGTATTCGTGGATGCGAACGACGCCGGCCTGGCGGAGCATCCCGTCGACGATGCGGTCCTCCGATCCCATGGCGGCGGTGTGGGCGTCGGCCGCCTTGCGCCCCGCCTCCGTGGCCCCTCCCTTGAGCATGACGACGGGTTTTCTCCGCGTCACCTCGCGGGCGACCTCCAGAAAACGGCGCGGTTTCTTGAGGCTCTCGACGTAGATGATGATGGCCGAAGTCTCGGGGTCCTGCCCGAGATATTCCAGCGCCTCGCTCTCTTCCACGTCGATCTTGTTGCCCAGCCCGATCACGCGGGCGGGACCGAAATGTTCTCCCGTGAGGATGTACTTCATCGTGTGCGTCCCGAAGTTTCCCGTCTGGGCGATGAAAGACACCTTGCCCGGCCGGATCTTCCCCAGCGGGAAAAGGGACGACGTGAATTTGAAGGGCGTGGAGGTGTGCCCCGAGGTGTTGGGCCCAAGGGTGCGGATGCCCGTCTCCCTGAGGGCGTCGACCAGCTCTTCCTGGAGCCTGGCGCGCCCTTCGTCCACTTCGGCGAATCCGCCCGCCAGAAGCACGGCGTGGCGGATCCCCCGGGCCGCGCATTCCCGCAGCGCCTGGACGGTCTGTTCGGCGGGAAGGATGATCACGGCGACATCGATCCCTTCGGGAAGCTCGGCCACGGACCGCGTCACGGGAAGCCCCAGGATCCGGCCGCCGCGCGGATTGACGGGATAGATCTTTCCCTCGTAACCGTTGGCCAGCATGTTGGCTACAACCACGTAGCCGGATTTGCCTTCCGCGGCCGATGCGCCGATAACGGCAACCTGCCGCGGTTCGAAGAAGGGGGTCAATGAATGGCTCATGGGAACATCTCCTCTGCCGGCCGCCAACAAACGCCCGTCTGCCGCGTTTCCGCGTCCTCGTCCTCCACCGTCGCTGCGTACAACCCGGTACGCCTCACGTCTCGGGACTTCGGGTGCCCTGCATCCGGCCGTTCCTGAACGGCCGCTTCAACAGTCGTCACGTTGCCTTGCGGATCTTCACGAGTGCGTCCACGGCCACGGGCGATCCATCCTTGCGGATCTTCAAGGGATTGATATCGATCGCCTCGACCTCGGGCCGCGAAAGTCCGATTTGACCGAGGGAGACGAGGGCCTGCGCAAGGGCCTTGCGGTCCACGGCGGCCTCGCCGCGGAACGGGTCGAGCACCTTGGCGGTCCTGATGTCCGCCATCATCTGCATCGCGTCGTATTCCGCCAGCGGGGCGACGCGGAAAACGACGTCCTGCAGGAGTTCGGTGAAGATGCCCCCCAGGCCGAACATGACGCAGGGGCCGAACTGGACATCCCGGAGAAGGCCGCAGACGATCTCGCGGTTGCCGGGAACCATCTCCTGCACGAGAATCGCCTCGCACCCGGGGATGGCCAACAGCCGCTTGCCCTCTTCGCGGATCTCCGCCCCGCCCTTGAGGTTGAGCGCGATGCCCCCGACCTCCGTTTTGTGATAGAGGGAACTGCCCGCCGCTTTCAGCACGACCGGATAGCCGAATCCGGCCGCGATCTTCGCCGCTTCTTCCGCATCCTCCGCCAGGGCCTCCCGGCAGACGGGGATTCCGGCCGCCGCGAGCAGACGTTTCGATTCGTACTCGTTCAGGGCGTCCTTCCCGCCCGCCAGCGCTCTTGCGATGTCGTCCATAGGGTTTCCTTTCTCGTCGTGGAAAGGGGGCAGGGTCTTCAGCCGAGATCCTGCGGCAGCTTCCTCAGTTTGATGAGTTTGATGCCCCGTTCCCGCCGCTCCGTCTTATCCCCGCCGCATCCGCGCCCAGCGGAAGAGGGCGGCGAGGGCGGCCACCGGGCGCTCGGACGTGTAGGGGAAGGCGGGGATGCCGTTCTCCTCCAGATAGGCCGCGGCGGCCTCCGCCTCGATGTCGCCCGAGAGGGCGGCGACGACGGGCTTGGGCTGCTTCGTCTTCTCCACTTCCTGTTTCACCTTGACCAGCACCTTGGCGAAGGTCATCGGCGGCGTGATGAGGGTGTGCCAGTATCCCATGACGAGGGCATCCACCCGATCATCCTCCAGGGCCAGCCGGATCGTCGCCTCATAGGTCGAGGGCGGTTCGCCGCCGGTGATGTCGACGGGGTTTCCCGTCGCCCCGAAGGGCGGGATGTATTTCCGGAAGGCGGCGTCGAGATCGGGGGCCATCTTCATCAGGGAGAGGCCGTGCCGGCTCAGTCCGTCGGCGATGAGGGCGCCCAGGCCGCCCGCGCCCGTGATGACCAGGATGTTGTCGCCCTTGGGGACCGGCAGCATCTGGAAGATCCGCGCATAGTCGAGCATGCCTTCGAGGTTCGGGGCGCGGACCACTCCGGCTTTGGCGAAGGCGGCGTTGTAGATGCGGTCGTCTCCGGCGAGCGCCCCGGTGTGGAACGACGTGGCCCGCTCGCCCAGCTGCGTGGCGCCGCTCTTGAGGATGACGATGGGCTTGGTTTTCCCGACCTTCTGCGCCGCCCGGATGAAGGCGTCGCCGTCCTTGATGTCCTCGGCGTGCATCACGATGACGCGCGTGCTGGGATCCTGGCCGAAGTATTCGATCAGATCGTCCTCGTCGACGTCGCTCTTGTTGCCCACGCCGACGATGGCGGAGATCCCCATCTTGTGCTTGCGCGTGTAGCCGATGATCGCCATGCCCACCCCGCCGCTCTGGGCCGTGAAGGCGGCCGCGCCTCGCTCCGTGTAGGGGATGCAGAAGGTGGCGCAGAGGTTCTCCGGGGTATAGTAGATGCCGAAGATGTTCGGCCCCAGGATGCGGACGCCGTATTCGCGGGCGCGCGCCAGGAGCTCCTCCTGGAGCTGGACGTTGCCCGTCTCGGCAAAGCCAGAGGCGAGGACGACGGCGCCGGCGATGCCGCGCTTGCCGATCTTCGTCACCTCGTCGGGGATGAATTTCGCGGGAATGACGACAATCGCCACGTCGACGGGGTCGGGGACCTCCAGGATGTCCCGGTAGCTCTGAAGTCCCATGATCTCCTCGCCCTTGGGGTTGATCGGATAGACCTTGCCGCGGTAGCCCCCGCCGAGGATGTTCTTCATCGTCGAGCAGCCCAGCTTGGCCGGGTCATTGGAGGCGCCGATGACGGCGATCCCCCGGGGCGCGAAGATGCGCCTGGTCGCCGCGAGGATCTGCTCGGTCGTATAGGCCGTTCTGGCGACGCGTTTCGGCTCGCCCAGCATCATCCGGACGTCGGCCACGACGGCGCCACGACCGGAGGCGATGATGGGATTCAGGTCCGCCTCGACGATCTCCGGGTGGTCCGCAACGAGGCGGGACAGCTTCTCCAGGATATCGGCCACGGCGGCCTTGTGCACCGCCGGCCTGCCGCGGAAAGCCTCCAGAAGCGGGGCCGCCTGGATCTCCTTCATCATGGCCAGGGCCTCGTCCCGCGTCACCGGGGCGAGACGGAACACGATGTCCTTCATGACCTCCACGGAGATACCGCCCATCCCGAACATGACGGCCGGGCCGAACTGGCGGCTGAACTTGGCCCCCGCCACCAGCTCCACGCCCTGGGGCGCCATCGATTGGACGAGGACGCCCTCGACGGCGGCGCCGGATTTGTATTTCCCGGCCGCTTCGACGATGGCCCCGAAGGCCTTCCGGACTTCACCGTCCTTTCCGATGCCCAGGCGGACGCCGTCCGCCTCCGACTTGTGGACGATGTCGGGCGACGCGATCTTCATGGCCACGGGATAGCCGAGGTCCCTTGCCGCGGCGACGGCGGACCTGGCATCGGCGGCCACCGTTCCCCTGCAGAAAGGGATGCGGTACATCTTCAGGAGTTCGGTGCATTCCGCAAAGGTCAGCAGGGTCCTCCCCTGTTTTTTCGCCTTCTGCAGCAGAGCGTCCGCCTTTTTCATGGTCCCTCCCCGGAGATAGATTTCGAGCGCAGTTCCGTTGCGCTTAGCACAAGCGATCCGCGTTTTCAACAATCGCCGTGCTTCGTTTCGTCATCCCACTTTGGGCTTGACAGCCGTGGCGAATTCGGATAGTAAATCCGACTCCAATATCCCGAGAACATTCAGCAAGGAGGCATTTTTGCTTAAACATCGTTCAGCGCAAAAGAGAGCCCGGCAGAGCGTGAAAATCACCCAGCGGAATGCGTCGGCCAAATCGGCGGTGAAGACGAAGGTGAAGGCGGTGGTGGCCGCGGCGGAAGCCAAGGATGTCGAGGCCGCCAAGAAGGCCCTGGGCGTTGCCGTCCCGGCCCTTGCGAGATCCGCCGCCAAAGGCACGATCCACAAGCGGAACGCTTCCCGGAAGATTTCCCGCCTGACCAAGGCCGTGAACGCGCTCGCGAAAAAGTAGTCTCCTCGCCCTGCGCTTCAGAACCCGGACATCATCAATCGATAGGCCTTCTCGGCCGTGTCGTTGGCCAGCTTGCTGAGGTTGTTCCTCCGGTTGGTCTGCGTGACGGTCGGGTTTGCCGCGTCGACCATGTAGTCCGCGGTGCCCGAAAGGCCGCTTCCGGTCCAGACCGCCTTTCCCGTGTTCCGATCCTCCAGGGTGATATTCAGCACGGCCGTCAGCCGTTCCTCCGCGGCGAGGTTCGTCGCGCGGTAGGAAAGCGGAGAGCTGGAGAGTCCTTCGATGCTGCCCCGCAAGACCGCATCGGCCGCTTCCTTCGAGTCCGCCAGCTTGAAACGCGTTCCCCGGATGATCTGGTCGATGAAGGCGGAACGGACCTGGTTTTCGAAGTTGGCTTCGCTCGTCTTGTTGTCGAAGATGTCCACGAAAACGGTGCGGATCTCGGGCGGGAGATTCTCCCCGCCCGGCGAGAAGCGGTAACCGCAGCCCGCGCAGTTCAGGAGCAGAAGAACCGCCAGCCAGACGCCGGCCTTTTTTCCGGTGAACCGCAGCCGACTCCGCTTCCCGTCCATGACCCCCTCCCCCCTCAACCGGCAATCACGATGTTCACAAGCCGCTTGGGGACGTAGAACTGCTTGAGGACCTTCCTGCCGGCGATGAACTTCGCCGTCTTCTCGTCCGCCAGGGCCATCGCCTTGATCTGCTCCTCGTCCTCGTCGGCCGGCACGCTGATCCGGCCGCGGACCTTGCCGTTGACCTGGATCACGATCGTGATCTCCTCCTCCGAGGCCGCCGACGGATCGAACTTCGGCCAGGGCATGTCGGCGAGGTTTTCCCTGCGCCCCAGGAGCGACCACATCTCCTCGGCCGCATGGGGGATGAGCGGTGCCATGAGGAGGAGGATCGTCTCGACCGCCTCCCGCACGACGCCCAGCGCCCTGGCGTCGTCCCGGGCGGGACGCTCCAGCGCGTAGAGGGCGTTCACGAGCTCCATGACGGCGCTGATCGCCGTGTTGAAATGGAAGCGGTCCTCGATGTCCCGGGTGACCTTCTTGATCGTCTGGTGGGTCTTTCGCCGCAGTCCTTTCAGCGCCTCGCCCAGCTCCGTCTTCTCGTCGAAGGGCGCGATGTTGCGGATATCGTCGCTGTAATCGCTCACGATCCGCCAGATCCGGCTGATGAAGCGGAACGACCCGTCCACGCCCTGATCGCTCCATTCGAGATCCTTCTCCGGCGGCGCCGCGAAGAGGCAGAAGATCCGGACCGTGTCCGCGCCGTATTCGCGGATCAGGTAGTCGGGATCGACCACGTTCTTGAGGGACTTGGACATCTTCTCCGTCTTGCCGACGACGACCGCCTGCCCGCAGTGGACGCATTTGCCCTCCTGCACTTCGGCAGGGAACAGGTAGCCGTGTTCGGGGCAGCGGGTCGATTCCTTGCAGACCATCCCCTGCGTCAGGAGGTTCGTGAAGGGCTCGTCGACGTCGATGACGCCGAGGTCGCGGAGCACCTTCGTGTAGAATCGCGCGTAGAGCAGGTGGAGGATCGCATGCTCGATGCCGCCGATGTACTGGTCGACGGGCATCCAGTAGGCGACCCGCTTCTTGTCGAGGCCGGGCGCTGCGTCCATGTCGGGGCAGCAGAACCGGTCGAAGTACCAGGACGACTCCACGAAGGTGTCCATGGTGTCGGTCTCGCGGGCCGCGGGCCCTCCGCAACGCGGGCATTTCGTCTCGACGAAGGACTTCAGCTTGGCCAGCGGCGAACCGCCTTCACCCGTGAACTCCACGTCCGTGGGGAGGATGACGGGCAGCTCGGATTCCGGAACCGGCACGGTCCCGCATTGCGCGCAGTTCACCACGGGGATCGGGGCGCCCCAGTAGCGCTGCCGGGAGATTCCCCAGTCGCGCAGGCGGTACTGGATCGTGCGCTTCCCCCGGCCGATGGACTCGATGTAGTCGGCGATCGCCTCCATCGCCTTCGTGTTTTCCATGCCGTCGAAGCGGCCGGAATTGACCAGGATGCCGTCCTCGACATAGGCCTCCTTCATCGTGGCGGTGTTGAGCGTCCGGTCCGGGGGCTGGATGACGACGATCAGCGGGAGGTTGTATTTCTTGGCGAACTCGAAGTCGCGCTGGTCGTGCGTGGGGACGGCCATGACGCATCCCGTCCCGTAGTCGGCCAGGACGAAGTTCGCGGCGAAGATGGGCATCTTCTTCCCCGTCACGGGATTGAGGCAGTAGGAATCGAGGAACATGCCCTCTTTTTCGTAGTACTCGGACGTGCGGAGCTCCTTGTCCTGTCTCTTGATCCGGTCGGCGAACTGCTTGACCTCCGCCTCGCAGGGCTTCCCCTTGACGAGTTCCATGACGAGGGGGTGTTCGGCGGCGACCAGCATGAAGGTGGCCCCGAAGATCGTGTCCTGCCGCGTCGTGAAGACCTGAATCGCCTTGTCGGACCCGTCCGCCATGGGAAAGGATATTTCGCAGCCGTGGCTCTTGCCGATCCAGTTGCGCTGCATGATGAGGACCCGTTCCGGCCAGCCAGGAAGCTTGTCGCAGTACTCGAGAAGCTCGTCGATGTAGGCCGTGATGCGGAAGAACCACTGCTCGAGGTATTTTTCGACCACTTCCGTCGAACAGCGCCAGCAGAGCCCGCTTTCGACCTGCTCATTGGCCAGCACGGTCTTGCAGTGGGGGCACCAGTTGACGGCGGAGGCCTTCTTGTAGGCCAACCCCTTCTCCAGCATCCAGAGGAAGAACAGCTGTTCCCACCGGTAGTACTTCGGCTCGCAGGTCGAGACCTCGCGGTCCCAGTCGTAGCTGAAGCCCATCCGCTTGAGCTGCTTCTTCATGAAGGCGATGTTGTCGTTTGTCCAGCGGGCGGGATGGATGCCGTGCTCGATCGCCGCGTTCTCGGCGGGCATGCCGAAGGCATCCCATCCCATCGGATGAAGAACGTTGAACCCCTGCATGCGCTTGTAACGGGCGACGACGTCCCCGATGGTGTAATTCCGGACGTGTCCCATGTGGATCTTTCCCGAGGGGTAGGGGAACATCTCGAGAAGGTAATATTTCTTTTTTGCAGGGTCCTCACCGACCTTGAAGATGCCCTGCTTTTCCCAATGAGCCTGCCACTTCTCTTCGATTTCCTGCGGATGGTATTTGCCGTCGCCCATTGTCCAGACTCTCCTCGTCTCAATTTCGGACAGGCTGCTGAAAGACGCCTGCAAGTGATCTCGCCCAGAACCCCTCAAGTGACCGCCTCGGCCGGACCGCCGGGAGCGGCGGACGGGGCGGTCAGGAGCTTCTCCCTGAGGGTCTTCATGCGTTCGAAGGCCGCGGCCGTTTCCCCTTCGTGATTGTCCTGGACGCAGATCCGCAGCCCCTCAAAAGCCTTGCCGTCGGCGGATCCCGTTTCCAAGTATCCCCAAAGCATGGCTTCCGCGGCTTCCTGGACGCTCAGCCGCGGCTTGGCCGCCGTGGGGATGTTCACGGCGAAGCTCCTGGAGAGCAGATCGCTCATCGTCTCCACGATCCGGCACCCCGCCTCGTACAACCGCCCCTGCGTCGCTTCGGAAATCGGACCCAGCCCGAACAGGATCAACCTTTTCACGGCGATGCGTTCCGGGTGGGGAAGGATGACTTTTTCACCGAAGACGGCCGAAATCCTCCCGCGGGCGATCTCCGTGGAGAGAAGGCCGTTCAGCCTCCAGTCCACCAGGCCCGAGTATCCCTTCGGAGGCCTCTCGTCGGCATAGACCGCCAGCACGAGGTTCTCTTCGTAAAGGCTTTCAGGGGGCGTCTTGACGATTGTCAGATCCATTTTTCCCGTACAGCTTCATATACAGGGCATCCAGGATGCCGTTGATGAAAGCTCCGGAATTTTCCGATCCGTAATCCTTGCCCAGATCGATCGCCTCATTGAGCGTCACCTTGGGCGGGATATCCGGGCAGTGCAGAAGCTCGAACACGGCCATCCGCAGGATGCTCCTGTCGACCCGGGACATCCGGGAAATGGTCCAGTTTTCGGAAAATTCGCCGATCAGCCGATCGATCTCCTGGCGATGGTCCCAGGTGCCTTCGACGAGATGGGCGGCAAATTGCTTCGTCTCGTCGGGGGAATCGAAATTCTTCCAATACAGATCGACCGCCTCCTGGGGGCCCGTTCCTGACACATCCAGTTGGTAAAGGACCTGCAAGGCGATTTCCCTGGCTTTTCTTCGGTGATGCATCCAATCCTCAAATGCAGATACGGCCCTGCTGCTGACCGCAGAGGGCCGTATTCCTTGCGCGCAGTCCTATAGTTTCTTGAACAGGTCGACCATCTCGATCGCCGTCATGGCCGCATCCCATCCCTTGTTCCCGGATTTCGTACCGGCCCGCTCGATCGCCTGCTCGATCGTGTCCGTCGTCAGGACGCCGAAGGCGACGGGGATCTCCGTCTCCAGCCCGACGGCTGCGATTCCTTTGGAGACTTCGGCGCTGATGTACTCGAAATGCGGCGTCGCGCCGCGGATGACGGCGCCCAGGCAGATCACGGCATCACATGTCCTGGTCTTCGCGATCTTTTTCGCGACGAGCGGCAGTTCGAAGGCCCCGGGGACCTTGACGATGGAAATATCCTTCTCGTCGGCCCCGGCGCGGGTCAGGGCGTCCACCGCCCCGTCGATGAGCCGCGAGCTGATGAAGTCGTTGAAACGACTCGCCACGATGGCGAACTTCATTCCCTTGGCGACGATCTTTCCCTCGACGATTTTCGTCATGACGGCTCTCCTCATGGTGGTTTTTCCCGGTACCGGTTTCTCCCGCCGCGGCATCCTCCATATCAGATGCAGTGCAAGGTGTGCAAGCGACAGCCTGAGAAAACTTCACGCCCCCCCCGTTACGACATCTTCAGCATGTGCCCCATCTTCTTCTTCTTGGTCTTCAGGTACCGGATGTTGTTGTCGGTGGGCTTCAACTCGATGGGGACCCGTTCGGTGATGGTGATCCCGTATCCCTGAAGGCCGATGATCTTGCGGGGATTGTTCGTCATGAGCCGCATCTTCTTCACGCCGAGATCGACAAGGATCTGGGCGCCGATGCCGTAGTCGCGGAGGTCTTCCTTGAAGCCGAGCGCGATGTTGGCCTCGACCGTGTCCATGCCCTGCTCCTGCAGTTCGTAGGCCTTGATCTTGTTGACGATGCCGATCCCCCGCCCCTCCTGGTGCATGTACACGATGACGCCCTTGCCGCATTCGTCGACCATCTTCATGGCCTGGTGGAGCTGGTCGCCGCAGTCGCAGCGCTCCGAGCCGAAGACGTCGCCCGTCAGGCATTCCGAATGGACCCGCACCAGGACCTCGTCCTCCGGTCCGATTTCCCCCTTGGTCAGGGCCAGGTGCTTCATGTCGTCCACGTCGTTCTCGTAGACGACGAGCTTGAATTCGCCGCCGTAGCGGGTGGGGATGGTGGCGGACGCGGCGCGGCGGATCATCGACTCGTGCTGCATCCGGTAATCGATGAGATCCGCGATCGTCACGATCTTGAGCCCGTGCTCCTTAGCGAAGATCTCGAGGTCCGGCATCCGCGCCATGGTGCCGTCGTCCTTCATGATCTCGCAGATGACCCCCGCGGGCTTCAGCCCGGCGATCCGCGCGAGGTCGACGGAACCCTCGGTCTGCCCGGTCCGGACAAGAACGCCGCCCTTGCGCGCCCGGATCGGGAAGATGTGCCCGGGGCTGACGATGTCTTCCGGCTTCGTGGAATCGGCGACGGCCGTGAGAACCGTCGTCGCCCGGTCCGCCGCCGAGATGCCCGTCGTCACGCCGCACTTGGCCTCGATGGAGACGGTGAAGGCCGTGCCGAAGCGGGACTTGTTGTCCCTCACCATCGGCATCAGGCGCAGCCGGTCGGCATGCTCTTCCGTCAGCGTCAGGCAGATCAGCCCCCGCCCGTACCGGGCCATGAAATTGATGGATTCCGCCGTCACGTACTGTGCGGCCATGCACAGGTCGCCCTCGTTTTCGCGGTCTTCGTCGTCCACGAGGATGATCATCTTGCCCTTCTTGATGTCCTCGAGGGCCTCTTTGATCGTACTGACTGCCATAATTCTTCGTCCTTTGCAGAGGCAATGACGGAATCCCGCGGGTTACCGCAGGAATCCGTGCTTCGCCAGAAAATCAATATCCAGATCCTTCCGGGGCCCGGCACCGTCGGGAGTTACCGGCGCGGCGAGAAGCTTTTCCACGTACTTGGCGAGGATATCCGTCTCGACGTTCAGCGCATCGGCCGGCTTGCGAAATCGAAGGGTCGTCGCTCCGGCTGTTTGCGGAATGATCGTAACATAAAAACGGTCTTTTTCACATCGGTTCACGGTAAGGCTGATGCCGTCGACGGCGACGGACCCCTTTTCGGCGACGTAGCGCATCCATTCAGGGGCGACGGAGATCCCGAGGACCGTCGAGGCGGACCTGCGCTGCTGATCGACGAGCGTTCCCATGGTGTCCACGTGCCCGAGAACGAGGTGCCCGCCGAGGAGATCGGACAGGCGCAGCGATTTTTCCAGGTTCACGGCGGTTCCGGCCGAGGCCTTGCCGAGCGTGGTCCGGCTGAGCGTCTCCGCCGAAACATCGGCCGCGAAGGTGGAACCGCGGAGGGCCGTCACGGTGAGGCATGCGCCGCTGACGGCGATGCTGTCTCCGGTCTTCACGTCCGTCAGGTCAAGGGCGGTATCGATTTCGAGAACGGCGTCGTCGCCCTTTCTGGAGAGGCGGCTGACGGTACCCGTACCCTGGACAATGCCTGTGAACATCGCGTTATCCTTCGTCGTCCCCGCGCCCTTCCTTCGCGGCGGCCCGGGACGGCTTCGGGGGTTGGCCCTTTCCGTTCATCAGGTCCTTGAGCTCTTCCATGAAGTCGCCGACATCGCGGAACTCCCGGTAGACCGAGGCGAAGCGGACGTAGGCGACCGCATCGAGTCCGTGCAACTCCTCCATGATCTTCTCGCCGATGACGGTTGTGGAGATTTCCTTCCCCTGCAGGTCCTGACAGGCCCTCTCGACGTTTTCGACGACCGCCTCGATGCGCTCGACGCTGATTGGCCTCTTCTCGCAGGCCTTCAGGATCCCGGTGCGGATCTTGGAACGGTCGAAGGACTCGCGGCGCCCGTCCTTCTTCACCACCATGGGCAGGACTTCTTCCACGAATTCGTAGGTGGTGAAGCGCTTCGAACAGGCAATGCACTCGCGGCGTCGGCGGATGGCGCTGCCGTCCTTGCTGATGCGCGAGTCGATCACGCGGTTCTCGCCGTTGGCGCAGAAGGGGCATTTCATAGCGGAGACACTTCGATTCCCGATTCCTTGAGCATCTCCCGCGCCAGTTCATCGGCGTAGCCCTGCCGGTAGAGGACCTTCCGGATGCCGGAGTTGATGATCATCTTGGCGCAGATGACGCAAGGGTGATTCGTGCTGTACAGCGTGGCGCCCTTGATGCTGACGCCGTGCAACGCCGCCTGGATGATGGCGTTCTGCTCCGCGTGCAGCCCGCGGCAGAGTTCGTGCCGCTCGCCGGACGGGACCTGCATCTGCTCCCGCAGGCACCCCACGTCGAGGCAGTGGCGGATGCCGGAGGGGGCGCCGTTGTAGCCCGTGGCCAGCACGCGGCGGTCCCGGACCAGGACGGCGCCGACGCTTCGCCTCAGGCACGTCGATCGTTTGGCCACGAGCGACACGATGTCCATGAAATACTCGTCCCACCCCGGCCTGCGGGTGGGTGCTTCCGGTACCTTCTTCCCGCCGGCCGCAGCGGATTCCGGGCCGGCTTTCGAGGCGACGGATTTATTTTTCACGGTTCAGCCTCTCGCGGTAGAGCGGGAACTGCTCGCAGAGCCTGCCCACCTGCGCCCGGACGTCCTTGATCTTCGCCTCGTCGTTCATGGAGGCGAGGGTCTCCGCGATCAGGCCTGCGATCTCCTTCATCTGGGGTTCCTTCATTCCCCGGGTCGTCACCGCCGGCGTGCCGATGCGGATGCCGCTTGTGACCTGCGGGCCCTTCGTATCGAAGGGGATGCCGTTCTTGTTGACGGTGATGCCCGCGCGGTCGAGCGCGTTCTGGGCGTCGACGCCCGTCACGCCCTTCACGGACAGGTCGACGAGCATGAGGTGGTTGTCGGTGCCGCCGGACACGAGCCGGAATCCATAGGAGACCATGGCGTCGGCCATGGCCTTGGCGTTCAGGACGATCTGCTTCTGATAGGCGCGGAATTCCTCGGTTAGGGCTTCCTTGAAGGCCGCGGCCTTGGCGGCGATGATGTGCATGAGCGGTCCACCCTGGCTGCCCGGGAAGACGCGGCTGTTGAGGGTCTTCGCGTAAGGCCCCTTGCACATGATGAGCCCGCCGCGGGGGCCGCGCAGCGTCTTGTGGGTGGTGCTGGTCACGTATTCGCACAGGGGGATCGGGGAGGGGTGGAGGCCCGTCGCCACGAGGCCGGCGATGTGCGCGATGTCGGCCATGATGACGGCGCCGCAGATGTCGGCGATCCGGCGGAATGCGTTGAAATCGAGCGTCCGCGGATAGGCGCTCGCCCCGACGACGATCATCTTGGGCTTGTGCTTCTTCACCAGGTCTTCGACTTCATTGAAGTCGATCGTCTCCGTCTTCCGGTCCACGCCGTAGGGAACGATCTGATAGAGCTTGCCCGAGAAATTGGCCGGGCTGCCGTGGGAGAGGTGGCCGCCGTGGGCGAGGTTCATGCCGAGGACGATATCCCCAGGCTGAACCGCCGCGAAATAGACGGCCATGTTCGCCTGCGTCCCCGAATGGGGCTGGACGTTGACGTGGTCGCACCCGAAGAGTTTCTTGCAGCGCTCGATGGCCAGGGTCTCGGCGATATCGACGAACTCGCAGCCGCCGTAGTAGCGCTTGCCCGGATATCCCTCCGCGTACTTGTTGGTCATGATGCAGCCCTGGGCCTCCAGGACGGCCTCGCTCACGAAGTTCTCCGAGGCGATGAGCTCCAGCCCGCCGGCCTGCCGGGCGGTTTCCTTTTGAATCGCATCGTACAGCTCCCGATCCGTCTGCTCCAAGATCGACATGATGAATCCTCCTTCTCCCGCGGAGTGATGTCCGCGAGATGCATATCACGAAAAGAAAGTCTTCGCACGGCGCTTTTTCCCGTGCCGGCCCGCTTCAAACGGGCTTCAGCGAGTTCTCGATCGCCGCGATCTTCTCCAGGCGCCGCTGATGGCGGCCCCCCTCGAAGGGGGTCTGCAGCCAGGTCTCCATTACGGCGGCGGCCGTGTCCGGGCCGGTGCGACGGCCGGCGAGAACCAGGATGTTGGCGTTGTTGTGCTGCCGGCTCAGCCGGGCGGTTTCCACGTCCATGCACAGGGCGGCGCGCACGCCGGGGAATCGGTTCGCGGCGATGCTCATGCCGATTCCCGAGCCGCAGACCAGGATGCCCCGGGCAAAAGCGCCCGTGGAGACGCGCCGCGCAACCTCGGCCGCGATATCCGGATAATCGACGGCATCGCAGCTGAAGGCACCGACGTCATCGACGGAATATCCCAGGCGGGCGAGCACCGGCTTCAGCGCCTCCTTCAGCTCGAAGCCCGCGTGGTCGGCGCCGATCACCAGACGCTTGTCTTCCGGCATGGTTTCAACCTCCGTATTTTTTCAGGATCAGGACCGCGTTGACGCCGCCGAAGCCGAACGTATTGGACATGACGGTGCTGACCGCGCGCTTCCGGGCCGTATTCGGGACGTAGTCCAGATCGCATTCCGGGTCGGGATGGTCGAGGTTGATGGTCGGGGGGATGATGCCGTCCTCGATCGATTTGGCGGCGAAGATCGCCTCCACCGCGCCGGTCGCGCCCAGGAGATGTCCCGTCATCGACTTGGTGGAAGGAACGGCGAGGGAACGGCTGTGGCTTCCGAACACGGTCTTGATCGCCTGGGTTTCGTAGAGGTCGTTGAGAGGCGTCGACGTGCCGTGGGCGTTGATGCAGTCGATGTCTTCCGGCCGCATGCCGGCGTCCGCGAGGGCCGCCTTCATGCAGCGGGCGGCGCCCTCGTGTCCCGGAGGCGGGGCCGCCATATGGAAAGCATCGGCGGTGCTCCCGTAGCCCGCCACCTCGGCATGGATCCGCGCCCCCCGGTCCAGGGCATGCCGCAGCTCTTCCAGGATCACGACGCCTGCCCCCTCGCTGAGGACGAAACCGTCGCGGTCCCGGTCGAAGGGGCGGCTGGCCCTTTCGGGATCCCCGTTGCGGACGGACAGGGCGCGCATCTGGTTGAAGCCGCCGACGGCCAGCGCCGTGACGGCGGCATCGGTGCCGCCGGCGAACATGACGTCGGCGTGGCCGTAGCGGATGAGATAGAAGGCGTCGCCGATGGCGCAGGTGCCGGCGGCGCAGGCGGTGACGGGACAGCTGATGGGACCCTTCGCCCCGAAGCGGATGGATACATGCCCGGCGGCGAGGTTGGCCAGCACGGCCGGGATGGCGAAGACGGACATCTTCTTCGGCCCTCCCGCCAGGAGGGCCTCCTTCTCCTTGTCGATCGTTTCCAGGCCGCCGATGGCGGAAGCGATGATGACGCCGGTCCGATCGGCCTCCGGCCCGTTGACCGGAAGCGCCGCGTCCGCGACGGCCATCTCCGCGGCGGCCAGCGCAAAGATGATGAAATCGTCGTATCGGCGCCGCTCCCTCTTCGTCACGTAGCGGAGGGGGTCGAAGTCCTTGAGCTCTCCGGCGATCCGCGTGTCAAAAGCGGCCGCATCGAATTTCGTGATGGGCCCGATGCCGGATTGCCCGCTGCACAGCGCCGCCCAGCTCTCCCCGACGGAGTTGCCGACCGGCGTCACCGCGCCCATTCCCGTCACGACCACTCTTCTGTTCAAGAAAAGATCCTCCAAGACTCAGGAGACCCCTTTGCTTTTCAGGAAGGCGATGACGTCGCCGATGGTGCGGATCTTTCCCAGCTCTTCATCGGAGATCTGCAGGCCGAAGTTCTCCTCCATCTCCATGATGAGTTCGACGAGGTCCAGGGAGTCTGCGCCGAGGTCCTCGATAAACGCCGCCTCCGGTCTGCATTCTTCCTTCGTGACTTCCAACTGCTCCATGATGATCGATATGACTTTTTCTTCCAGGGTCATAAGGTTGTCCTCCTCGATGAATGTCGATTCTGTCGCGGGCCGCCAGCGCCGACGGCCCGCCGGCCTAGATGTAAAGACCGCCGTTCACGCGCAGGATCTGTCCTGTGATATAGCCTGCCTCTTCCGAGGCTAAGAATGCCACGACACCGGCGACATCTGCCGGGGTTCCGAAGCGGGCGAGCGGAATCGATGCCAGCAGGCCCTGGCGCGCCTCGGCGGACACCGATGCCGTCATCTCCGTTTCGACGAATCCCGGAGAAACTGCGTTGATGCAGATGTTCCGGCTTCCCAGTTCCCTTGCCAGGGATTTCGTGTATCCGATCACGCCGGCTTTCGAGGCGGCGTAGGCCGTCTGCCCGGCGTTCCCCGTCTCCGCGACGACCGACGTGAGGTTGACGATCCGTCCCCAGCGTTTCTTCATCATCGGCCGGATCACGGCCTGGCAGCAGTGGAAGACGCCGGCGAGGTTCACGTCGATCACCCGGCGCCATTCCCCCTCCTTCTGGCGGACGGCGAGGCCGTCCACCGAGAGGCCCGCATTGTTCACGAGGATGTCGATCTCGCCCTCCGTTGCCGCGAGTCCGGCGACGGCATCCGCCACGGCAATCGCATCGGCGACGTCGAAACGGCAGCAGCTGGCCCGCCCTCCGGCGGCGAGGACCGCCTCCAGGGTTTCCGCGGCGGCCGCCTCGTTGCGGAGATAGTTGATGTGCACGAAGGCGCCCTGTTCCGCCAGCTTCCGGCAGACCGCGCTGCCGATGCCCCTTCCTCCTCCCGTAACCAGCGCGACTTTTCCTTCGAGGTTCATGGCCGGCCTACGCTCCGGGGTTTGTCCCCAGCGCCTGCAGGCACCTGCACAGGCTCTGAGAATCTTCGACGTTCAGAAGCCGGAACCGCGGGTCGATCCGCTTGATCAGCCCGCACAGGGTCTTCTTCGGGCCCAGTTCGATGATCGTATCGACGCCGGCCCCTGCCATATGCGCAACGGTTTCCTCCCATCGGACCGGAGAGGTGATCTGCCGCGCCAGGAGGTCGGGCGTCGCAGCCCGGGAATGCCTCGCGGAAGGGTCGCAGTTCGGAATCACGGGTGCCCGGCAGTCCCGGAAGGAGACATGCCGCATGTCTTCCCGCAGCCTTTCGGCCGCATTCTGCAGAAGGCTGGTGTGGCAGGGTACCGAGATCGGCAGCCGGACCGTCTTGGCCCGTCCCGACCGCCTGGCCTCTTCCATGAGCCGCTCGACGGCGGCGGCATGCCCCGCCACCACGGTCTGCCCCGGCCCGTTGAAGATCGCTGGGGAGAGAACCTCTTCCCCGCGACGGACCGTCCGGCACATTTCCTCCACCTCCGTTGACGGCGGCCCGAGGACCGCGGCCATGGCGCCGACCCCCTGCGGGACGGCGTCGCGGTGGTAGACCGCCCTTTTCTTCACGAGCCGCAGGACATCCGCGAATCCGATGGCGCCCGCCGCATACAGGGCGGCGTATTCCCCGAGGCTGTGCCCGGCCATGACGACCGCATCGGCCCCGCTCTCTTCCCGGAACAGGCTGTAAACGGCGATGTCCACCGTCAGTACGGCAAGCTGGGTGTGGAGGGTCTCATCGAGAACCGCCTGCGGGCCGCGCAGACAGAGGCCGGCGATGTCCGTCTCCAGGACGTCCCCCGCCTCGGCGAACAGCGTGCGGACCACGTCCGAAGATTCGTACAGATCGCCGCCCATCCCAACGGACTGGACGCCCTGCCCGGGAAAGACAAGCCCCATTTTGGCCATGGCCGTGCCCTGAGAGCCCTACGCTTTATTGATGCTTCAGGAGGTCTTTTCGACGGACACCACTTCGCGGCCTTTGTAAACTCCGCAGTGCGGGCATGCCCGATGGGGCAGCTTCGGTTCGTTGCACTGGGGGCAGGTGGACAGGTTGGCTGCCTGCAGAAAATCGTGGGAGCGTCTCTTGTTCCGTCTCGTCTTGGAGTGTCTCTTTACTGGGTTTGGCATAAAAAATCCCTCTTTCGGGAGCGTTAAAGCTTGAGAGTTTTCAATATCGCCATGCGCTCATCCACCGGGGCGGACGCATCGCATGAACAGGCCGCTATGTTGAGATTGGTTCCGCAGCGCGGGCAAAGGCCCTGGCAGGCCTCGTCGCACAGGACCTTGATCGGAATCTGCAGGATGATCTGCTCGAAGAAGACGGGATCGAGGTCGATCACCTCTTCGCGGTAAAAGCTGAGTTCGGCGTCCAGCTCGTCCAGCTCGACATCCTCCTCCTCGTCGTCGGCCCGCGTCGTCGCAGGAACGAAGGTATATCGGAAGTCGTTCTGCAGCGTTGCGCGCGCCGGCTCGAGGCAGCGGCAGCAGTCCATGATGAGCGTCGCGCTCATGGTCCCTTCGAGATAAACCGCCTCGCCGACCTTGGTCAGGCGGCAGGTCGCCGAGAAGGACGCCAGCTCCATCGAACCCCGGTCGGCTTCCGGAAGGTTCTCCTGGAACCATGCGTTGTCCTTCGTGATTTCGACCTGTTTCCCCTCTTCGGGGATGTGAATCAACTGGATCTTCAAAAACCGTCTCCCCGCGGCCCGCCGGACTTCCCTCCATCAAGGGACCGCATCGTAATAAAGGGCGAAAGTAAATTATAAAACACCAAGGTTGTCAAGGACATTTTCGACGGCAAGATGCGGCTTGACAAAAGTGAGAAGGCTTCTATAAGGTTCGCAAATTGCACGAAAAAAGGAAAGACAGGACACGATGACCGCAAACGACAAGATCCGCACGCGTTTCGCCCCCTCTCCGACGGGATTCCTGCACATCGGGGGGGCGCGAACGGCCCTTTTCAACTGGCTCTTCACACGGCACGCCGGGGGCAAGTTCATCCTCCGGATCGAGGATACGGACCAGGAGCGCTCGACGGAGGCCGCGACGAAGGCAATCCTCGACGCCATGCAGTGGCTCGGCCTCACCTGGGACGAGGGCCCCTTCTTCCAGGCCGAACGGGTCGAGATCCACAGGGCGGCCGTCCGCAGGCTGGTTGAGGAGGGCAAGGCCTACGTCTGCACCTGCTCCGCCGAAGAGATCGAGGCGAAGCGCAAGCACGCCATGGCGACCGGCGGGAAGCCGAAGTATGACGGAACCTGCCGCGACAAGGGCCTGGCCCGCACGCCGAATTCCGTCGTCCGCTTCCGCTGCCCCCGGACGGGAACGTCGGCCTGGAACGATCTCGTCAAGGGGCGGATCTCCTTCCAGAACGAGGAGCTGGACGACCTCATCATCGAGCGGGCCGACGGGTACCCCACCTACAATTTCGCCGTCGTCGTCGACGACGCGGACATGAGGATCAGCCATGTCATCCGCGGCGACGATCACGTGAACAACACCCCCCGCCAGATCCTGCTCTACGAGGCGCTGGGATTCGCGGTTCCCGAGTTCGGCCACGTGCCGATGATCCTGGGAGTCGACAAGACCCGGCTCAGCAAGCGGCACGGCGCCACGTCCGTCATGGCCTATAGGGACATGGGCTAC
>Ga0209718_1000449_pt1 | contig 56258 bp, 56 predicted proteins | sample AD_JPNAS1_MetaG_FD_184420 | JGI IMG/M metagenome (GOLD analysis project Ga0209718, IMG submission 184420) | Active sludge microbial communities of municipal wastewater-treating anaerobic digesters from Japan - AD_JPNAS1_MetaG (SPAdes) (version 2) | ecosystem: Engineered > Bioreactor > Anaerobic...
ACGAAATTCGGCGGCGGCGGAAAAAAATTGGAATCGGAAAGCGAGGGCGGGCAAAAATTCCTTCCCCCCAACCCCCTTCCTTTTTGCCCGCCCGAGCGATTGGATTTTAAAATTCGGAATTCGGATTTTTTTCAAAAAATGTTCGAACTTCGTCCAAAAAACACCGCAAGGATTAAATTATTTTTGCAGAAAGCAATTGAGCTATGTTAATGGCTAAAACTATTACTAAACAAAACATATTAAATTTAACGAAGGGTTTGCAGTTTAATACTGAGGATGAGCTTAGGGATTATTTGGTGCCAAAGCTCGCAAAGTTATTTAAGGTAAAAGAAAGTCAGGTTGAAAGAGAATCAATAACTACCAGTTTTGACAATACTCTATCAAACCGAGCTGACATAATAATCAGAACAGAAGGAGAAAATTTTAAAAAAGCATTTATAGTTTTTGAGCTAAAATTGTCGAAAAATGTGGAAATATTCAAAAATGGAGATTACACTGATGCTGACAAACAATTAAAGAAATATTGCCAAGATGTTAGAGCTCCTTATGGAGTTTTATTAACTGAAAATTTTTGTGCTATTTATAGAAACAAATATTATTCTTATGATCAGGAGCCAAGAAGGGTTGAAAAAGAAGAAATACCTACAATTAGTCAAATTGAAAACCTTATGGCAAGAGAGGCAATTTTAGATGTCAGTTTTTATAATAAGTCATTCAAATACATTCTCTTAGTAATTTTAAGTCTTTTTGTTCTAAAAATAATTATTGACATGATAAAAATTGTTTTTAACTTAAACTGGGTAATGACATCTATATTTTCCTTTTTAAGTGGAATAATGATTGCTTTAATGTTGATGGTTATTTTTCGAATCCGGAAAACTTTTGATTAGTTTTAACAGGTATAATTGAGCATGAAAAAGTGGTGGGTGATATTAGTGGTAGTGATTTTGGGGGTGTGGGGGTGGTGGAGTCAAAGAGAGAGTCCGGTTGAGAGAGAAGATGAGCCATTACAAGAAAAAATACCGGAAACAAAGGTGGTAGTAGAAAAAGAAATAGTGGCGCCGATAGATGAGTTTAAAGAGAGAATAACTAAGAAAAAATTTGGTGATTATATATCGCCAAAAAATTCGCCGATTTCTCCCGAGAGATTTGAGGGTTTTCATACTGGGGTGGATGTGGAATATGGCGACAGCGATCAGGAAATAGAAGTTAGATCAATAGCGGTAGGCAAGGTGGTGGGGTCAAGAAAAGCACAAGGTTACGGTGGGGTGGTGATAGTTGAGCACCAAATTGGGGACCAAATCTTGTTTGGAATTTATGGACACTTGAAACCTGAGAGTATGGCAAGGGTGGGAGAAGAAGTGAAAGCGGGTCAAAAAATAGGAGTACTGGGAAAAGATTATAGCACAGAGACTGATAATGAACGAAAGCATTTGCACTTGGGATTATCAAAGACAAACAATATCAGAGGTTATGTGAATAATAAGGCGGAATTAGATAATTGGGTTGACCCGTTGGGATTGATTGATTAGGGTTGGTTTGAAATTGATTTAGTGATATAAACAACGTTATGGGCAAAAAAAAGTGGCTCAAATTTGACCTGCATATGCACAGCCGACACAGCGATGGTGTTAGTAGTGTAAGAGAGATGATTTTGGCAGCCAAAACTAAGGGGTTGGATGTGATAGCGATTACTGATCACAATTTGGCAGTTAAAATTGAGACGGAAAAAATATATAAAAAATATGGGATTTATGTGATTCCGGGGTGTGAATTGTCATTTTTTCGGGGGCATTTTTTGGTGCTGGGACTGGAGGCAGAAATAGTTAATAAAAAAATCAAAGAGATGGGAATAAGGGAGACAACAACCACGATGATGAACCGGAGAAAAACAATAGAAAGTTTATTACAATTTTTTGTAAAAAAAGGAGCTTTGGTAATTGCGGCCCATCCCAAAATACCAACCGGGATTATGTCAGCTAGAAAAAGTTTTTTGATAAAACTGTATAAAAAAGGATTGATTCATGGAGCGGAGACTCATAATGGCGATTTGGAGAGAAAGTTTGGCAGGAGAGTCTATTGGGTGTGGCACAAAATGGCCAAAAAGACGATGATAAAGTTAAATATGCCGCCATATGCTGACAGCGATGCTCATGTAGCCAGCAGGATTGGATATCGATTTAATCTGGTGCAGATGACAGACCCAAGAAAATTGCTGGAAGTGCTAAAGAAAGGTAGAATCGAGATTAAACATGGGACGGGCGGGAGTTTGAAGTCGGGAGACAGATAAATTATTTTTTGGGTTTGGTTGGGAAAATACCGCGAAAATAGGGCAAGTGCCAAAGGGCGTGAAAGATGGCGATGGTGGCCATAACAATACCAAACTCAACATGAAGCCAAAGACCCGTAAGGTAGTTGGGGAGGTGGCGATTTTGATCAATAGCAAAGGCAAAAAAGAGGCCAGTAAGACCGGAAACTAAAAAAGAAATTAAAAGAACCAGGTTCCAAAACCGGCGTTGAGTGACGGGAGAAAGTTTTTTGAATTTGACCAAAAAAGCGGAAATTAAATAAAGGCCGGCGGTGAGACCGAAAAGGAGAAAAAAATTGTAGCTGTCCATAATTTATTTTAGGACAATGGCTTGGGTAGGGCAAGAAGTAATGGCTGATTTTAGAGCCGGAGAGTCGAGATTAAGGGAAGAGATAACCACAGCCTGGCGATTTTGGAGGTCAAAATGCTGTGGGTCAAGTCGGCGACAACGACCACAGCCGATACATTGGTGAGGCAGAACTGAAAGCTGAGCGGTAGTTTGGGGAGTGGGAGAAATTTGGGTTTGCTGGTCAGATTTGGAATTGGAGGAGGTGGTTTGAGAGCGGGATTTTGAAAGAGAAACAAAAATAATCCCGGAAATAATTGATAAACCAACAACAAAAATGAGAGCTAATTTTTTTTGGGTCATAAGAGATTTTGTTTTATGTTATAAAATTGACTAAGATGCAATATGTTTTTGATCTGATAAATATTTTTATCACTTTTTTTGTAAGTTTATGGAACTGGTTTGTGTCTTTGCCGCTTTTAGGTAAGGTTATAGTGGTAATTTTAATTTTGTCCGGAGCTTTTAGCTCTGCCAGTCGCTAATTTTATGCCGACTTTCAAAAAACTTCATTTACAGCTAAAAAAAATCCAAAAGCGTATTTCCCTACCTCAAATTAGTCTGCCAGATTTGGAAGGTCTAACTCAGGAAACTAAAAAGATTTTGGATGAGACAGTCAAGAGCTTTGCCTATTACAAAAACTTGATTCCCAAAGTTACTGTAAGACGGTCGTTTTGGCGGTATTTGTTGTCGGCGCCTTTTATTTACGGGATGATAGTGCCGGCTTTGATTTGGAATTTGGGACTGGAGATTTATCATCAGATTTGCTTTAGGCTTTATGGTATTCCTTTGGTTAAACCAGCGGAATATTTTGTTTATGATCGGCGGTTGATGTCTTTTCTAAACCCGTGGGAGAAAATTAACTGTTATTACTGTTCGTATGTGAATAACTTGATTCGTTACAGCGCGGAAATTGGCGGACGGACAGAACGTTTTTGGTGTCCGATAAAATATCACCGCCGGCTGGAAAAAAGTCACTCTCAATATGCCAAATTTATTGGTCGGGATGATAAAAAAAACTTTCGGAAAGATTGGGATAAACTTCGCGACTTTTCGGATGTAAAATAAAGTTTTTGGTTAGTTTTTAAAAATTTATTTTATGATCAAGGCAATAATTTTTGATTTTGGCAACGTAATTTGTCACTTTACCAATCAGATTTTGGTGGAAAAAATTGCTAAAATATCGAGAAAATGTGAGGAGAAGATATTTGATCTGATTTATAGACAAACGGATGTGGTGGAAAAATACGAAAGCGGATTGATAAGTTCGGTGGAATTTTATCAGAAAATTTCAAAACTATGCGGCATAAATATCCCCTATTTTGAGTTAAAAAGAATTTATTCGGAGGATAAATTTACTCCGGTTAAGGGCATGGAAGAGTTGGTTAAAAAATTAAAACGGAATTATAAAATCGGACTGCTGTCCAATACAAGCGAGTGGGATTGGGATTATATGGTGAAGTCGGCGCCGTATATAAACGGTTTTGAATCGATAACTAAATCATATGAGGCGAGAGCGATGAAACCAAAAACAAAAATATTTGAGGATGCGGTGGTGAAACTGGGACTTAAACCGGAAGAGTGTGTGTTTACGGATGACGTTAAAGAATATGTGGCGGCGGCAAAAAGCTTTGGCTTGAGAGCATATGTGTTTACCACAACAGATAAATTGATGAAGGATTTGGAGAAATTGGGGTTGAAAAGTTAAAAGGGTGATTGATTTTTGGGGCAAGGATAGTAAAATTGGTTAATATGAAAAAATTGATCAAAAAAGCAGAAAAAATGGAGACAAATGATTTGACAAAAATGTTGACTGATGTGGAAAATAAGTTGAATGAAATTTTTGGCAAGAAAGCGCCAAAAATGCCGGAATCGGTGGTTGATTTTTTGGTTAAATACGGACCTTATTTGATTATAGTGGGATTAATATTGACGGTGTTGACGGTTTTTCAGACTATCGGCTGGACATCAAGGTTGGCGCCGATGAACAGATGGGGTGGTTACAACTATGGTTTTGGTCCTAAGTTTTGGCTGATGGAAATATTGATGTTGGTGCCAGCGGCAATGCGGGCAATGGCGGTGTCACCATTAATGAAAAGACAAATTAGGGGGTGGAGATTGATGTTTTGGGCTTCGTTGGTGAGTGTGGTGATAGGGATCTTGAGACTGGAATTAGGCGGGGCTTTGTTGGGAGCCATAATTTCTTGGTATATTCTGTTTCAGATCAAAAAAGAATATAAATAAAGGTGATTGAAAGAAAATACAATCAAGAGACGTCAGAATTGGCTGAAGCGGGTTTGAGTTCGACTAGATTTTTGGCAAAAGAGGGAGAAAAAATAGTCTCACAGGCGTTGGTGGTGGAATATAAAAACAAGACAGATATCCCGTTTGGATATGTGGTCTATGTTCAGACTCAGCAGGAATATAGAGGTTTGGGGTTGGCTGGCGGGGTGATGGACAAGGTAAATAATTTTTTGGAGGGAAAGGAGATGGTAGGAGTGTTGGAGAATAAAATTAGTAAAAATGACCCTGGTTTTAGGCTGTATCAGGACCGCGGCTGGCGGGAGTCAAAAAAATATGAAAACTGGATGATTTATGACAGAAAACAAACATCAGAAGCTCAAATAAATGAAGTGATTGAATATTTGATTAACCAAAAAATTGAGGACGAATATGATTTTGAAATAAAGGAGATTGATATTGACAGACGGTCATAGAAAAAAACCGGGTTTCAGCTTATAATCGGTTGTGGAAACAAAAGGAAAACTAAACTTAATTACCCGAAATTGTGAAGAGGTGCTGACGGGAGAGGATTTGGAAAAATTAATTGAGAGCGGGACGGAATTGAGACATTATATCGGCTTTGAAATTTCCGGATTGGTTCATTTGGGCACAGGATTGATGTCGATGGGAAAAATAGCTGATTTTTTGAAAGCGGGAGTGAGATGTCAGATATTGCTGGCAGACTTCCATTCATACTTAAACAACAAATTGGGCGGAGACTGGGATAATATCCGAACCGCCACTGAAGGCTACTTTAAAAGCGGGCTGATAGCGTCGTTGGCGTGTTTTGGGGTGGAAGGAAAGGAAATAGAGTTTATCACCGGCAAAGATTTATACCGGGATAATTTAACCCATTGGGAAACGTTTATGGAGGTAGGGAAACATGTGACTTTGTCAAGAAATTTGAGATCGATTTCGATTATGGGTAAAAGTCAAGGCAAGGATGTAGATATGGCAACTCTGTTTTATCCCCCGCTGCAAGTGGCAGATATTTTTAGTTTGAAGGCCAACATTATTCATGCGGGGATGGATCAGCGCAAGGCCCATGTAATTGCTAAAGATGTAGCCAAAAAACTAAAAATTAATCCGCTGAAAAATAACCAGGGAGAAGTGATATCGCCGGTGGCAGTCCACCATAAATTGATTGCGGGATTGACCGGACCAGAACCAGCCTCGCGACAAGGTTCTGATTTATCCCAGAATAATAGTAATGAGTCACTGAAAATGAGCAAATCAAAACCAAATAGTGCTATTTTTATTCATGACACGCCAGATGAAATCAGAAACAAAATTAAAAAGGCCTATGGCCCGCCAAAAGAAATTGAATTTAACCCGCTGATAAACTGGGTAGAGACGCTGGTGTTTTGGGGAGAAAAAAAGGGTAATTTTAAAATTTCCAGGCCGGAAAGATATGGTGGAAATGTTGTTTATACAGAAATAGATAAATTAATAAGCGACTATAAATCGGAAAAATTGTATCCGGCGGATTTGAAAAACGGGTTGGCAGAATGGTTGATAGAAAAACTGGAGCCGGCTAGAAAATATTTTGAAAGGCCGGAGGCAAAAGAAGGGTGGATAAAAATGAAAGAGTTTTTAGATATTAAATCTCCTTAAACACTTTTGACAAGAGAGGTTGGTTTATGAAAATACTGGTGCACAGCTGCTGTGCCGATTGTTTGCTAAAACTGGTGGAGGCGATGAAACAAGAAAGTGATAAGAATTTGGAACTAACGGCTTATGTTTATAATCCTAACATTCATCCCCGGTCGGAATATTTGTCGAGATTAAAAGCCGTCCAACAAATTGCTAAAGAAATTAAAATTGAATTGGTGGTGGCAGACTGGAGTCCAAAAGAGTGGTTTGAGGTCAATAAAAATAAATTTGAAAAGCCGGAAAGATGCCACCAGTGTTGGAAATTGAGATTGGAAAAAAGTTTTGAATATGCCAGAAAGCATGGCTTTGGAGCGGTAACAACTACCCTACTGACCAGTCATTATCAGGATAGAAATAAAATTGAAAAAATCGGGAAAGATTTGGCAAAAAAATATGAAATAAAATTTTTGGTGCCAAAAAAGATAAATATTAATTTAGAGACTAAGGGTTTTTATAAACAAAATTATTGTGGTTGCGGCTGGTCGTTGGTGGAGACATGGAAAGAGAAATTTAACAATTAAATTGGGGATTAATCAGGTTATAATCGGATATGAAGAAGTTTGGTTGGGGGGCGTTGTTTTTATTCTTTATAATTTCCCATTTGTGGTGGTTGGGACGGTTTCCAATAGGAATGAACCATGATGAGTTGGAATATACACTAAGCGCAAAAACCTATTTTTTGACCGGAGCTGATTTGTCGGGGGCTAAATTTCCTAAATCGATTTTTGAAACAAAAACTGAAGGGATAATTAGTTTTTTGCCAGCCGTAATATTGTCCCCCTATTTTGGATTAGTGCCGATTAATCAACTAACAGTCAGATTGCCCTATTTATTGATTAATTTTGCGACAGCGGCGGGTTTGTATTATTTGGTTAAAAAAATGTTTAAAGACAAAACTCTGGCAATTATAACTTCGGGACTATTTTTGATTAACCCGTGGAGTTTTTATCTGTCAAGAGCGGCAGTAGATTCCCCTTTTTCGTTGTTATTTTTTATTTTAGGAATTTTGTTTTTGATAGATGATAGTGTCAAAAAACAGTGGCTGTCTTTGATATTTTTTGTGTTGGGTTTTTTGTCTTATCATGGAGCAAAGGTAATATTTTTACCCCTGATTTTGGTGGGATTGCTATATAAACTGATAAAAAAGAAAACTGATTTGAAAAGAGCGGGGTTAATTTTGGTTGTTAGTTTGGGAGTGGTGGTTGGTTATTTTGGCGTGGCAGAAAAATTTTTTACCCAATCAGTCAATCGGACCAGATCGGCTGATATTTGGATGTTGGACAAAGATATTTTGTCGGAGAAAGTAAACACTGAAAGACGCCAGGTATTGGAAAATAATGTTGAACAATTATTCTCTAACAAAGCGACGGTAATAACTAAGATATTTTTTGAAAAATATCTGACAGCTTTGGGACCAGAAGTGTTATTTAATTTTGGTGATCCGAGAGGAACTTATCGGTTTGGAGATCATGGATTGTTTTACTTGATTGATTTGGTGTTTATAATTTTGGGGTTAATAAATTTATTTAAAAAATACCCTAAAGAAACATATTTTTTACTTGGACTGGTTTTGATTTCACCGCTGGCAACAGCAGTTAGTAGAGTGGAAACTTCAGTATTGAATAGATCTTTTTTGCTTATGCCAATATTAATTATTTTTGTTTCATATGGAATGTTGAGTGCTTATAAACTGTTGGGGGGGGTAGGAATGGGCTTAATATTGGTAATATATCTAATTTCTTTTTTGAACTTTAGCTATTTTTATTTTTTTAGATTTCCAATTATTGGTCAAGAAAATTATTTTTTTAGCCAAAGATTGATCGCTAATTATATTGAAAGGAGTGGGGATAAGAAAATATTGGTAGTGAGTCAAGAACCGCGGGAGATTTTTTTGGAAACAGTTTTTTATTCGCGAAAAAATCAATCAGAGAATCTTAAAATTTTTGTAAAAAATCAAGAGCTAATTTTAGGCAATGTTTCTTTTGTGTCTGAATGCCCAAAATTTTTAGAGAAAGAAACAACTTACATTATAGAGAAAAGCAAAGATTGTCTGGTGAATAGTGGTAAGTTGATAAAAAGTATTAATGAGGAGCAATTTGGGGGACCACTATATGTTATAGAACAAGATGGTTTGTGTTCTGATTTTAAGCTGCAACCATGGCAAAGGTATCGAATGAAGGAAAACTATCTGGTAGAAAAATTAAATAATAAAGATTTTTGTGAAAATTGGATAAGACAGTCGTTACAAAACTGATAAAATAAATTTGTGAAAAATAAAAAAATATACCGCAATCAAACAAATGAGTTAGTTGCCGGGGTGTGCAGCGGACTGGCGGATTATTTTGAGGTAGACGCAACTTTGGTAAGAATTGTTTTTGTAGTGTTGGGGATTGGCGGTGGGAGTGGAGTTTTGATTTATTTGGTGTTGTGGTTTGTTATTCCCAGAGAAAATGAGGTTAATATGGGCAAAGAAGAACAATTGGAAAATGTGGGCAAAGAGATAGAAGGAAAGGTAAAAATAGCCGCCAAAGAAATAAAAAAAGAGGTTAAAACGGAAAAAAGATCGGGTGATTTTTTGGGAATGGTATTGGTGATACTGGGAGGAGTGTTGCTGGTAGAAAAAATCGCGCCAAGATTTATTGACTGGGATTATTTTTGGCCGATGATTCTGATAGTTTTGGGAGCTTATCTTATTTTTAGGAAAAGATAATCACTGGTTGAAAAAATTAACCAATGTTTGCGGGAAGGTTGGATTTCATTTCCATTTTTTTCTGATACATTTTTTTGTCGGCGCGGCGGAGGGTGTCTTCGATATCATGATCTTCTTGGGGATTAAAATGAGCTGCACCATAGGCAAAGTCTAAACCTAAAGCGCTCAGGGTTTCTGGGCTGAAAATAGAGTTAAGCCAATGATCGAATTTATCGATCGGCTTATCAGAGTCGGAAGATGGGGTGGAATCAGTTTTGGAATTAGAACCATTAATATGGTTGCAAAGAATGATAAATTCATCACCGCCAAATCTGATAATACGGTCGTTTTTGCGAGTAAAATTGGCCATAAGAAAATCGGCAGTTTTTTTGATAATTTTGTCACCGGCTAGATGGCCACCACCAGATTCAACGGGAGCATCGTTGGTTTTTTTGAGATTATTAATATCAATAACAACTAAACTGGCTCTGTCTCCACGGTGACCATCAAAATGATTCGCATAATCTTTCCAAAAATTGCGATTATAACATTCGGTAGCCTGATCTTTGAAGGCTTTTTTTTTGGCCTCGATGAGAGCGGGGAGGACAGCATAAGGAAACTCAACGGTATAGTCAATAGAATCGGGTAAAGATAAATTGCCGATATCTTTGATTTCACTCATAGATTATTCGCGGCAGCAATCAAGAATTTTGTTGATAACACTACCAATAGAGCCAAGAAGGTCTTTTTTGGGCAAGGGTTGATCAGCGGGCTTAAATTTGGGCTTGGCAGAAGATTTATCGACTAAACCTAAGTTAAGGCCCCAGAAAAGATTGTAAAGATCAAATGATTTTTTAAAATAAGAATTGGCTTCGTGTTTGTCGCCTTTGGTAAGGTATTTGGTGCCAACTTCCATGAGACGCATGGAGGCTGACAAAAGATGTTTGCTGGTGCACCAAACCTCCCCCTGACCTTCTTTGACAATTTTTTTCATCAATTCTTTTCGCATTTCCCGGGCGGTATCAAGAATATCAAGATATTTGATTTGGCCAAGTTTTTGGGAGGTAAAAAACATATGTTCTTCGATACTGATGAGATTCATAATAGCCAGGGATAAATCTTCGCCGGAGGAAAGATCCATTTGATGGCCTTTTTCCAGATCTTTGGTTTTGTCAATAAATTTTTGAATGTCTTGGTTGGTAACCATAGGAGTGAAAATTTATAATTTAAAAATTAATTTAAAAATTAAAGTAAAGATAACCAGAGTGCCAACAGGGAAAATAACTTTTTGGAACTTAAAAAGGATTTTGCCACCGTTGAGAACGCGGCTGCGGCGGTCAATAAAAATACCCAAACCCCAAATAAGCAAACCTAGGGTTTGGCCGAGAATGATTTTGTCGATGCCCAAGATTTGGTTGTTGGTGCTACCGGTTTGGCGGGTAAAAATAAAATAAGATAAGGTTAGGAGATACATTAAAATTGAGAGAATAATGGGGCTGCCAAAAATCCGGTGCTTGATTTTGGTGGCCATCCAAAAGGAAATGGCAGTATTAAGACCGGAAATCCATAAAGAAACTAAAAAATCGTCAATGCCAAGTTTTTGGGCCAGAAGCATGCCGCCACCGACGGTGATAATACAAACAGGACATTGGGCGTAAGCGGCTTTGACAAAAATCATAGTCTATTTTAGCAAAAAGGGTTGGCAGTGCGGACAATAAAAAGTGCCCCGACCACCAAGACTAATTCTAACAATGGGGGTGTGGCAGACTGAACAAGGTTCACCCTGACGCTGATAAACCCGAAAGTGATATTGATGCTGACCAAAACTACCGTCGGGGCGGACATATTTATTGTCTTTGGCAGTAGAACCGCCGTGGGCAATAGATTCTTTAATAAGTTTAATGAGATGAGAACGAAGAAGTTTAGCTTGGGAAAAAGTGAGCTGGTTGGCAGGAGTTTGGGGGTTAATTTGGCTTAAAAACAAAGCATCGTTGTCGTAGATGTTGCCAACACCGGCAAATTTGTTTTGGTCAAGAAGAACTGATTTGACAGGACGACGGGAGGATTGGAGTTGACGGTAAAAGTAAGCAGGGGTGAATTTGGGGTCTAAAAGGTCAAGACCAATAGACTGTTGGAATTGGGTCAATTGATCAGGAGTAAATAATTTAACCCAACCAAATTTGCGCTGGTCATTGAAATACATTTTGGTTTGATCAGAAAAAGTAAAAACGAGGCGAGTGGATTTGTTGGGAAGATGGGATTTGTCTTCTTTGGGGGTGGGATGACCCCAAACGGAGGCGCCAAAAATAATTTGGCCGGTCATTTTGAGATGAAACAGTAAAATTAAGCCGTTTTTGAGGTGGAGAGAAAGCTGTTTGCCTAATCTGGAAGTGCCGATAATAGGCTGATGTTTGAGCTGGTCAGGATTGCCAATGAATGATTTGGGGTTGAGTACTTCAAGATGAGTGATGGTCTTGCCGACAATATTTGTGTCCAAAAATTGACGAACAACTTCAACTTCGGGGAGTTCTGGCATAGACCTAGTTTATCAAGTTTGCAAAGTTTATAAAGCCAGCCTAAATAAGATCGTCGAGGTCGATGGTAGAAATATGTTTATTTTTGGCCAGATGATCAACTGCAACCGTCATGTCGGCAAGATTGTCTTTGATTTCGGAAAAAGAGTTGAGATAAGCCTGGAGAGAACCGGCATAACCCATAACCAAAATAACATTGGAAATCTGCCAGTTGCCAGAATAAACCGAAATAACACTGTAAGCTAAGATAAGGGAGTAAAAAAAGACGGCGACATTTTGGATGGAAAACCATTCAATAAAACTCCAATTGCAAATGCGGGCGAAATGACGGGTATAGGCTTTTTGTTCCAGTTCAACGTCGTTTGATTCTTGGAATTTACTGTAATAATTTTCGATTTTGGTATTTTGGATATCTTTGAGTTTGACATAGCGTTGGGTGGTGTAATAATCGACAATTAAATAAACCAAAATATAGCTAATGAATAAAATTAAAACCCTAACGTCAACAAAGTAAAGAATTGCCGGAATAATTATCAGAGAAACGATGGAATCAACTCCGGGCTGACGAAAGAGGGTAAGAGTAATGGTGCTGGCATCGGCAAAATTGCGGATAGCTTGAATGGTTTGATTGCGTTCTTCTTTGTTGCCGGCGCGAATGTCGCGGGAGAAAAAGTTGTGGATATCAAAGCTAATATTACTAATACACTGGTTTAAGCCTTCAATAGACTTGAGACGGACAAAATTATCCAGTAACCGAACAATAAAAATCAAAAGAATAAGAAAAAAAATGGAGCTAAAAACTACCTGTTTTTCAACTTGACCGATTACTTGTGAATAAAGATAAATAGTCAAAAGGGGTAAAAGGGCGGATAAAAAGCGGATAAAAAACCAAAAGAGAAACCGTTTTTTGTCCTGAATGATTTTGAAAATAAGAAATAACGTAATTTTAGTTTTTTTGATCATGGCCTAATAAAATATTAGAGTAAAGACTAAAAAAGTAAAGCTAAAGGGGTGGTAAAATGAAGTCATGAAGGAAACTAAACAAATATTGGACACTTTGATAATTGGTTCGGGACCGGCGGGGTTGACGGCGGCAATTTATAATTCAAGGGCTAATCTAAAAACAATAGTAATCGCCGGCAATCAGCCGGGAGGACAGTTGACTTTGACGACGTTGGTAGATAATTACCCCGGGTTTCCGACGGGAGTGGGAGGATTGAAGCTGATGATGGATATGCAGCAGCAGGTAAAAAATTTGGGAGTGGAAATAAAGCAAGGAATAGTAAAGGAAATAAAAAAAATATCGGGAAAAATTAATGGATTTGAGGTAGGGTTGGAAAGTGGAGAAGAAATAGAAACAAAATCAGTGATTGTAGCCACAGGAGCGGCGGTTAAGTGGTTGGGTTTGCCGGGAGAAAAAGAGTTAATCGGGCGAGGGGTCAGCGGTTGTGCTACTTGTGATGGGATGTTTTTTAGGGGGAAAACGGTGGCAGTAGTCGGGGGTGGAGATACGGCTTGTGAAGAGGCAGATTTTTTGGCAAAAATATGTCAAAAAGTTTATTTAATTCACCGAAGAGATGAACTAAAAGCATCGGTAACAGAACAAAAGAAGGTGCTAAATAATCCCAAGATAGAGATCTGGTGGAATAGCGAAGTTAAGGAATTTAAGGGAGAGGAAAAATTGGAAGAAGTTAGGGTGGTAAATAATGTTACCGGAGAGGAGAAAATGTTGGATTTGGACGGTTTGTTTGTGGCCATTGGGAGTCAGCCGGCGACTAGATTTTTGGAGGGAATGGTAGATTTAAGCCCAACAGGACAAGTGTTGGTGGGTGGGGACAAAAACTGGGTGACGATGACAAATGTGCCGGGAATCTTTGCCGGCGGAGATTGTGTCAATAACCGCCATAAACAGGCGATTGTGGCTGCCGGAGAAGGCTGCCGGGCAGCGTTGGATGCGGAAAACTGGATAATAAATAGTGGCAATAAAAATTAATATCTAAAAATGAAAAAATTTTTAAAGATTGGATGGCAAATTATTAAATGGTTTTTGTTTCTGTTTATTTGGCTGATTTACGCTTATTCAACTTTGGACAGAAGCACGGGTGAACCACTACCAAGCGGATATTCTTTTATTGTCTTGCCAATTTTGATTTCGATTCTGGTGAAAAAACAAGTTTTTAATAAAAAATTATGGGGTTGGGACTTATTTTGGAAGGTGGTGGTTATTTTGCTTTTGATTTTTGGGGTTTTGATTCATACGGTAAAATAGTTTTTTTGATTTTTTGGATGAACTTTTGGGTGGAAAATTCGGCGGCACGGGAAATACAGTCGGAGGGTTTAAGATTTAGTTTTTGAAATTTAGTAATAGCAGCGGCACAGGATTGGGGAGTAAGTTGGTCAAAGAAAACGCCGGTTTTGCCGTCAATAACAGTTTCGGTAACTCCCCCGCTTTTGTAGGCAATCACGGGACAGCCATAGCTCATGGACTCGACGGGGACAATGCCAAAATCTTCTTGGTCGGCAGAAAAGATGAAAGCCTGGGCCTGACGGTAAAGTTGAGATTTGACGGTTTGGTCAACTTCGCCGACAAATTCAATAGTGGGACCGGAAATTTGTTTGAGTTGGTCTAAAACACCGGAAAAATCACGACCAAAGATTTTGAGTTTGAGACCTAGCTGGTTGCAGGCTTGGATGGCAATATCAAACCGTTTGGCTTGGGCCAGACGACCGCCAGCAAGAAAATATTTTTTAGTATTTAGTATTTGGTATTTAGTATTTTTTGACTCCGGAAGACTGACAGGAGGGTTAATGACGATGGCCTGGCGGCGGTAAAATTTGTGGATGCGGGCGGCGGTGGTGCGAGAATTGGCAAGGTATTGATCAACATTTTGGGAATAACGGAAATCATGGAGCCGGAGGAAATGGTTGAGAATATCAACTAAAAATTTAATAACCGGATTTTGAGTAAAACGACGGGCGGTAGGCAAACCATAAAGATAGCGAGGAGGGGTGTGACAATAGCAGATAAGTTTGGCAGATTTTTTGTTTAATGAATTGGGAAAATAGGCGCCGGTGGCAGAGGTGATAATGACATCAAAGTCGGAAAAATCAAAAGATCTGAAAGCAAGTGGGGAAATAAGGCGCAAGGGGCTGATAATTTTGTGGGCTAAAGGAATATATTTAAAAAAACTCTGGTGAACACGATGGTCCCATTTTTGACGGAGACGGGTCTGGTGAGGACCAAGGGAGGCGGGGTGATAAATGGAAGTAAAAATTGGAGCTTGGGGGAAAATGTCAGAAAGATTTTCTAAAACACTTTCAGCGCCACCAAATTCTTTGATGTAATCCTGAACCAGAGCAATCTTAAGAGACATATTAAAAAAGACTTGATTGGCGGGGCTGATAAAATTGATCCAGCCGGGAAATCAAGGATTTAAAATTATAATTTTTTAACATTTGCTTGAGCTGATGAAATAAGTTTTGGTTCCAAAGAGAATCTTTGAACTTGAACTTGAGAGGAATGTCGTCAATAAGGAGAGCTAACTTTTGGGAAAGATAGGCGGTTTCTTTATCTTGGGTCAGCTTTTGCCTAAGAGAAGGTTTGATCTGGTCAAGATGAAGGTAAATGGAATCAAGATCGTGGTGGGTTAAAAGAAGGTCGGCAGCAGCTTTGGGACCGATGCCGGCAACGCCGGGATAGTTGTCAGACATATCCCCCATTAAGGCTTTGAGGTCGACAACCTGATGGGGATAAACACCAAGTTTGTCAAAAACATCCTGGGGTTGAAATAATTTAGTTTCAGATAAACCGCGGAGAGGCATCAAAAGAGAGGTTTTGGAACTGACTAGCTGCATAAGATCTTTGTCGCCGGTAATGATGATGGTTTGGTCAATAAAAGGTTTGTTTTCAGCCCGGTGGGCAATGGTGGCAATAAGATCATCGGCTTCGTAGCCGCCAAAAGAGAAGGTAGCGACTCCGGCATCGGCCAAAGATGAAGCCAAAAGAGGCAGTTGGGAGACTAAGGAACGGTCGGCGGGCTTACGTTTGGCGCGGTAGCCGACAAATTCGGATTGGCGGAAAGTGGGACCAGGAGAATCGAGACAGACAATTAAATATTTAGGTTCCAACTGGGTTAGGGCAGAAATAAGCATGGAATAAAAACCATAAAGAGCATTCACTGGCTGGCCACGAAAGTCTAGGTCAGGAATAGAGTGATAGGCCCGATGAATAATGGCGTGACCATCAATAAGCAAAAGTTTGGACATAAGGTAGTTTACCAAAGACGTTTAAACCAAGAACTGGTAGAATTTAATCATGGAACAACACCCAATTCCACAGCAAATCAGCTCCTACGAATTTAAGCTGGTGGGAGAAATGACCTTGAAACAATTTTTGAAAGCGGCGGGAGGAATTTTGCTGGCGGTGTTGATAAATTCAACCAAAATAATTGTGATTGTAAAGTGGCCATTGATGTTGTTTTTTGGAGGTTTAGGGTTGTTGTTGGCATTTGTGCCATTTGAAGATAGACCGCTGGAAACTTGGATTACGGCTTTTATCAGATCAATTTATGCACCGACGGTTTTTTTGTATAAGAAAAAAAATGATGGCAGCTGGTTGGAATTTAAGACGACTCAGTCGGAAACTGAAACAGATGAACCGGAAGAAGGGGTGGAAAAGAAAAACTTATTTGTGTCGGCAGTTAAGGATACGGATTGGGCTAAAGAAAAATTTATTAGAGAAAAATTTAGTTTGAGAAGAAAAAATAAGGGACTAATGGATGAAGGGGAGAAAAATACAGTAGAAGAGGAGGCGGTGGAGGCATTAAAAGCGATGGAGGTAACAAAAGAACCAGCGGCAACGCCAGCAAAAACAGAGGAAACAAAAGTAGAAGAGACAAAGACGGTTGATTGGAGAGATGAAAAAGCAAATTTAAATTTAAAGACAGAAAAATTGGGAGCAACAGGCAAGGCGGTGTTTGGATCAATTCCGATGCCGGATAGGCCGGATACGGCTAATGTAATTGTAGGAATGGCCACCACAACTCAGGGAAAAATTATTGACGGAGTGATTGTAGAAATTCAAGACAGCCACGGTAACCCGGCCAGAGTGATTAAAACCAACTTGTTGGGTCAGTTTAAGATTTCAACTCCACTGACTGATGGCAGATATTTAATTATTGCGGAAAAAGACGGCTATACTTTTGACAGGGTTAATGTTGATTTGACTGGAAAAATAGTTGATCCAATTAGGATTATTGCCAACAATTAGTTTATGATTAATTAATATGACAACCGATCCTTTGAAAATAGCGATAAAAGGCAGTACTCAGGACCACTTGCCAATTGAGGATGTGGTGGATGGGATCGTAATAATGAAGGATGGGTCGTGCGCCTCGATTATGCAGATATCATCAGTAAATTTTGATTTGTTGTCGGAAAAAGAACAATCGGCGCTGGTGGCAGCTTACGGAGGAATTTTAAATTCACTAAATTTTCCGATTCAAATTGTAATTAAATCCAGCACTAAGGATGTGGGGATTTATTTAAAAAGGCTGATGGAAGCGGAGGAAAAACAAACCAATAAATTATTGAAAGAGAGAATTAAAAGTTATCGCAAATTTATTGATGAAACGGTGAAAAAAAATGATGTGTTGTCAAAAACTTTTTATGTGGTGGTTAAATTTTCTTCCTTGGAATTGGGAATTAAATCAGGAGGAAAACAAACTATAACCAGTCTGTTTGGCAAAAGAGCTACCAGCCTACCCTACCCGAAGGGGGAAATTTTGGAGAAAGCTAAAGCGAGTTTGGAGCCAAAAAGAGATCATTTGATAAGATTATTTTCTCGATTAGGGTTGGAAATAATTCCCCTAACCAACCGGCAATCAGTAGAATTATTTTATAAAATATATAACGAAGAGGTGGCTACCAACCAAAAAATGGAAACAACTAATTATCAAAACCCAATAGTAACAACAAAATAATATGAACTTATTTGGTAAAAAAGATAAAAAAACAAATGAACCGACGGTGGGAGAAAAACTGACGGGGACAGAGAATAAAGTAGAAACAGAGGGAAAAAAGCCGTTTAATGAAGGCTTGGTATCAACAAAGGATATTATTGCGCCGGCATCATTGGAGGTAGATTTTAATCATGTCAGGATTGATGATAAATACTACCGAACGTTGTTTGTGGCATCTTATCCCCGGTTTGTGGGGATAAATTGGCTATCGTCACTGATTAATTTTGATGCGACTTTGAGCGTGTCGATGTATATTTATCCGACTGATGGCAAAGCCATTTTGGACGATTTGAGGAGAAAAATTACAGAAATGGAGGCAGAAATCAGCACCGATATTCAAAGAGGACGGATAGTCAACCCGGCAACTCAGGCAAAGTTGGAGGACGCGCTTAATTTGCAGGCAGATTTGGTTAAAGGAGAGGAAAGGTTTTTTCAATTCGGTTTGTATATAACAATTTCAGCAGACACAAGAGAAGAGTTAGACAGAATTAACAAAAATTTGGAGGCGGCTTTGGGGTCGCTTCTGATGGTGAGCAAGAGGGCGACGTTGCAAATGGAGGACGGGTTTATTACGGGACTGCCGGCGGGCGATGATCGGCTGAATATTACCAGAAATATGGATACAACTTCGCTGGCAACAACGTTTCCGTTTGTATCATCGGATTTGTCAGATGATAAAGGGGTGATGTATGGGATTAATATTCACAATGGTTCGTTGGTGATTTTTGACCGGTTTTCGATGCAAAATTACAATTCGGTGGTATTTGCTACCGCCGGCGCCGGCAAATCATACATGATTAAGTTGGAGGTATTAAGATCGTTGATGCTGGGGGCGGAAATTATTGTAATTGATCCGGAAAATGAATATCGGGACTTAGCAGAATCGGTGGGAGGTCAATATATTGCCTTTGGTTATGGTGAGGAGTCAAAAATAAATCCGTTTGATTTGTCACTGACAGAAGAGGAGGGAGAAAATGCCTTAAACAGCAAGGTATTGTCTGTTCATCGACTGATGAAAATTATGTTGGGAAACATGGATCCGATGGAGGAATCAATTTTGGACCGGGCAATGATGGATGCCTACAAAATGAAGGGGATAACTCCAGATCCAACAACTCAAGACAGAGAGCCGCCTTTGATTGAGGATGTCTATAAATCATTAATCGGGATGGAGGAAGAAAAGGCAAAAATGCTGGCGGCAAGAATGGAAAAATATATTAAAGGCTCGTTTGCGGGAATTTTTAATCAAAAAACTACAGTTAATTTGGTTAACCCATTCGTGGTGTTTGGGATTAAAAATCTCGAGGATAGTTTACGACCAGTAGCGATGAATATAATTTTGGATTATATTTGGACGGTAGTTAAGAGAAGCTTAAAAAAAAGGATTTTAGTGGTGGATGAAGCGTGGTATTTGATGCAATATGAAGATTCAGCGGCATTTTTGAGAGGAATTGTAAAACGGGGACGAAAATATTATTTAGGGGTGACGACAATTACTCAGGATGTAGATGATTTTTTGCAAACTGATTATGGTAAAGAAATTGTGACTAACAGCGCCATTCAAATTTTGTTGAAACAGCACGCAGCAGCAATCGACCAGATTGGTGAAGTATTTTATCTAAGTGAGGGAGAAAAACAGTTATTGTTAACGGCTGATAAGGGTCAGGGGATATTTTTTGCGGGACAAAATCATGTGGCAATTCAGGTAATTTCTTCAGATGAGGAGCATAAATTAATTACCTCCAATCCCGAAGAGGTGCTAAATAAGAAAAAAATAGTAATAGAAAAGCCGCTGGGACCGGACTTGAAAGAGGAAAATAAAAACATAGTTTCAACTCCCTTGCCACCTAAACCCCAACCGGTATTAGAAAAACCGGTGACAGAGTTGAAACAAGAAGAGTCTGAAGCGTCGGAAATAGAAACGGTATTGCAAAGAAAAATTGAAACTTTGGAGGAAAATGAAAATAAATTGTTACAGGAAAAAATGCCGGAAAAAAAGTTGGAAGGAGAGATAAAAATTAGTCAGTCAGAATCTAAACCACCAACAAGATTTGTACCACCAGTAAGACCGGAGATAATTAAACCAGAAGAGAAACAAAAACCGATATTTATAGCTGGTCAGGAAACGAAAGTGCCGCAGCCACCGCAATTAATTAAAAAACCAGTGCCGGTGTTTGAAGAAAAAAAAGATAAAAATCAAACAGAGGAAGAAAAAAGCGGGTTGAATTACGATGATTTGTTTGGCAACGGGATAGTATAATCTTGAGGGTAAAAATTGGTATAATTTTTGGTAATGGCAGTTTTGGAATCAGATCAAAATCAAATAAAATCGTCTAAAGACAACAAAGGGGTAGTGAGGTCGGAGGCGGAGTTAGTGGCCGAATTAACTAAGCTTAAAAAGAGTGGCAAAAAATGGGAAAGTGGAAGTAAATTAGATAAGGAAATAAGCCAAATAGTCGGAGTTGAGTCAATTCCGAGTCTTGAGGTGGCATTAAATGTGTTAAATCAACGGGTGGAAAAGCAAAAATTTGACTATGTTGAAGAAAAAATTAGTAAAGTGGCTGAGGATGTTAATGAACAACTGGGAGGAAATGAGGAGTCAAGAGAAAAGATTAAAACAGAAATAACTAAGATAATTGATCAAAGTGAATTTAGAACCCAAACCGAGGAAATAAGCGCTTTAACTGAGGCTTTGCCCAAAAAAGAAGATAATAAAACAGAAGCGGCAATCACAGCCAAGGAAATTAAAATATCTTTGGATAAATGGCAAGAAGATCATATTGAAGAGGTTAGAGGATATAGACAACAATTATTTGAACAAAAATTTGAAGAGGAAGTAAAAAAAACAAACCCAGAAATAAATGCGGACGAGACCGAGGCAGTAAAGATAAAAGCTAGCTTAATAGCCAAGGTTTACTTTGACAACGGGGGAATTGAAAACCAAAAAAATGAAGCTATAGAAGCAAATAAGGGTGAATCAATAGGAAAATTGAGAAACTCATGGACTGAGGTTCAGGCATTAGTAGGTTTAATGAGGAAGAGTTCGTCAGAAATAGAAGAGACTGTTAAGAAAAATGATGAGGTTGACTCAAGACTAGCCAGAATCAGAATACCTTATGAAAACTTACCCCAAGCAAGGGCTTATGACGATGTAATTAACAATTTTAGACAACCAGAATTTAGACAAACATTTGAATCAATTAGTGGCGGGGTTAGAACTGGATTTAGGATGGTTAATGAAGTCAGCCGAATGACCGGAGGCTGGATGGAGAAAGGGATAGTAAAAGTAGCGAATAATTTTGCTGCAAAAATCGGCAATCAGGCAGCATCTGGGTTTGTAAAAAATTCAGTAGGAGTGTTGGCAAAGGAAGGAATGAGCAATGGACTGAAAACGATTTTAAGCGGATTGGCTCAAGGAGGGGTTAAGGCGGTGGCGAGTGGAGCGGCAACGGCAGGAGCGGCAACTGGAGCAGGAATAGCAGCGGGAGCGGCGGCGGGACCGCCGGGATGGATAATAGCAGCCGCCATGTTGGGCAAAAAAATAATTGGGGGTATAGCCGATAAGTTGGGAATTAATTTTGTGAAGAAACTAAAAGAAGGTTTGGCGGTAACCGGTAATAAGATGATTGATGGAGTGATTTCCGGAGCGGGGTCATTGGTGGCTGTGCCGACAATGGCAGCAGGGACAACAGTGGCGGCGGGAGGAATAGTGGTGGCAGTAATTGTGGGTTTGTTTGTTTATCAAATGCTGCAATCGAATAATATTTCCAGTTTAGTGCCAAAAATAGAGACAGAAGAAGGTGGAGGAGGTGGGGGGGGACGGCCACCAGTTTATGGAGAAATTACCTACACAGATGATGGGAGAATTAGAGATTGTGGAGTAGGTATGGAGGTAGATTTTAAAAGAAGGAGAAATAAAACAAGAGTAAGCCCAGGAGTATTAGCAAATGGAGCCTATGATGAAGAATTTGAGGAAGCTGTTGGCGAATCTTTTGGAACGAGATGTGGAGTGGTTTATGCAGCTCAATATTTAGCTTTTGATTTTAAATATTGGGTACCTTATTATTGGGCGGGAAAATATCCGAGAAGAGGGTTAAATCCTATGTGGGGAGAGGAAATTCGTCCTGATCATAATGGTCGAATTTATCGAGGTCTTGATTGTAGTGGTTTTGTTACCTGGGCACAATATAGTGGATATGGTGCAAAAACTGGTGCTTCTACTTCCGTTGCGTTTGCTAGTGGTAGAAATTGTGAAAGGATTAAATCATTAATAGAACCAGGAGATACAATTACATTAAATGATGAAAATGGCTATCACGTGGCGATGGTGGTGGCATATGATGATAAATATATAAAATTTGCTCATTCAGGAGGAGGTAGTGGAGTTAGTACAGGTTTAATTAGTCTGTGCACAGGGAGAGGTGTTGATCAGGGAATGAATTTTGAATATTTACATAAAAAGATTTATTAAAAAATATGAAAATAATTAATTGGTTAAAAAGAAATTTATTATTAATAATATTGGTTTTTATAGTAATTTTATTATCGTTAATAAAATTAAGGGCAAATAAGCAAGTTGCAGAAATAACAAAGCCGGTCATACCAACTCCTACAGAAATACTAAGACCAGAGACTGAAGTCAAATATAATAATAAAACTAAGAAAGAAATTTTAGAAATGGATCCGGAGGAAGGTTATGATTTTATAACTGAATTAGATAAAAATGAAGTTGAAAAATTAGACATGATGCCAAATTATGATTTTTCTGATTTTTTGCCGGAGAGAAAAACAACATTTGTGGCAGAAAAATATGATCCAGTTAAAAGAGAGTTGATAGTTCAACCCTTAATAACCAATAAGACAGAAATTACTGATGAGGTGAAAAATTGGCTGTTTTATGAAACTGGAAATAATCCAAAAACAATAAAAATTATTTGGAATGAGTGAAATTTGTCAAAAAATACGCTTTAATCATGGTTTTGAGCGCAGTAACAGTATCAATGATGATTTACAAACTGTGGCCGACTAATTAGTCTTGGAGACGGACGGGCATGATGATGTGAGTAAAAGAGGGGTCTGATTGGTCATGAAAAAAGACCGGGGTGAGACTTTCGTTGAGTTCAATTAGAATTTCTTGGCTTTTGCAAATATTAAGAAAATCACTTAAAAATTTGTAATTGAAAGCAACTTCAAGGTTTTCTCCTTCGGTTTTGGTTTCAATTTCAATCCGATTTTGACCAACCTGAGGAGCATTGGCGGTAAGCTCGACAGAATTATTTTTGATATTCATTTTGACGACATTAGCAGATTCCCGGGCAAAAACAGAAGCAAGTTTAACTGATTGAAAAAGTTCATCACGATTAATAAAAATTTTAGTCTGATAAGATTCAGGAATGAGTTTTTTGTAGTCGGGAAACTCCCCTTCTATAAGTCGGGAAACCAACTCTATATCGTCTAAGACAAACATTACTTGGTGTTCGTCTAGTGTGAGACCAATTTTAACTTTTTGATTTGTTTTAGCCAGTTTAGTGACTTCAATTAAACTGCGGGCGGGAATTAAAAATGTGACCGATTTATCAGTTTTTAAATTAAGAGAATTAACCAGTTTGATTTCTTTGAAAGAAAGTCTAAAACCGTCAGTGGAAACCAGGGTGAGAGAATTTTGGGAAAAAGAACATAAGATACCGGTTAAAATCGGTCGAGTATCGTCGGTAGCAGCTGAAAAAGCCATTTGAGAGATAGCTTGACTTAAAATATCAAGATCAATTTCAAAAACAGTATCAGGGTTAATTTTGGGGAATTCAGGAAAATCGGTAGCTGGGGAAGTAGTAAAATCAGATTCAATTTTGGTAGAAGAAACAGAAAATAAATTATTGTCTTTGAGGGATAAATCAATTTTGCCGGCGGGAAGATAAGAAATAAATTCGGTAATTTCTTTTGAAGGTAGAGTAATACTCCCCTCTTGATCAATTTTGGCGCCAATCCAATAATTAATGCTTAATTCAAGATTGGTGGCAGATAATTTAAGTCGGCCTTGATCGGTAGAGATTAAAATATTACCTAAAATAGGTAATTGATTTTTAGAAGAAACAAAACGGGAAACGTTGGTTAAAGCAAGGTTTAAGTTCTCCTGGAGAAGAGAAAGTTTCATTGTTTTTATTATATAAAATTAATAACAAAATAGTAGTTGTAGTTAGTAGGGATGGTTGGTAAGTGAATTAATATTTTTTTTTGAGACAGGATAGGATATAAAATATTTTTTTGATTGTTGATATGAGATATAAGGTGAAAAAATAAGGGTTTTTTGAGATTTATGGCTTATAAAGTAGAATTGAGTTGGGGTTAGTTTCGGTGGAAAATTTAAAAAATAAATGTGGAAAAGTAAGTGGATAAGTGAGTCAATTTGGTGGATAAGTAAAATAAGGTTAAAAAGATGATTTAATTTGGTTGATAAGTTTGCTGATTTGTGGATTAGTGGATAAATCTTGGTGGATTTTGTCTCGGGCATGCATAATACTGGTGTGATCCCGACCGCCAAGGAGGCGACCAACTTCTTCTAAAGGGAGATTGGCTTCGGTAATAAGAATATAAGCGGCGAGGTGTCGGGCAAAAACCAAATCTTTTTTTCGGCTCTTACCACAAAGGTCGCTGGTTTTGATGTTAAAAGTTTTGGCGCAGACGGAAATAATATGGCGGGGATTAATTTTGGCAGTGGAAAATTGATTTAAATTTTGATCGGGATTAAAGAAGTTTTGAACAAAAGTAAGGTCAATGGGAATAATTTTTTGAGAGGAAGATTGAACTAAAATTTGCTGAAGTTTACCTTCGATTTCCCGAATGTTTGATTCGATGTTGGCAGCCAAAAAAGAGATGGCTTCGGGAGTAATTTGAATTTGAAATTCTTCAGTTTTTTGTTTGATAATAGCGACTCTCATTTCGTAGTCTGGTAGTTGGATGTCAACAGTAAGTCCGCCCATAAATCGGGAAACCAACCGGTCTTCAAGATGGTCAATCTCACTGGGTTTGCGATCGGAGGTAAGGATAATTTGCTTACCTTTCATATGGAGAGCGTTGAAGGTGTGAAAAAATTCTTCTTGGGTGTATTCCTTGCCGGCTAAAAACTGGACATCGTCAACCAAAATACAGTCTAAATTGCGGTATTTGTCTTTAAACTGATTCATAGTTTTTGATTTGAGAGAAGAAACTAGCTCGTTGCTAAAAGTTTCGGCGGGAAAATATTTGATTTTGAATTGAGGATTGGTTTTTAGTAGTTCATGACCAACAGCCTGCATGAGATGGGTTTTACCGACCCCTACCCCACCCCAGATAAAAAGAGGGTTGTAGGAAAGACCGGGATTTTTGATAATGCCTTGGGCGGCGGCATAGGCAAAATTGTTGCTGTTGCCGACAATTAGGGTGTCAAAAGTAAACTTGGGATGGAGATTATTTTGGGGAGAATTGTTTTTGGGGGTGTATTCAAACAAAGGTGAGTTGAGAGGTGAGGGGGTGGCAAGAGGTGGTTGAATAATAAATTCGAGAGTATTTTGAGTTTTGGTTTGGTTGTCTAGAGCACTTTTGAAAATCTGATAATAACGTTTTTTGTTGATGTCAACTAAGTAAGAATTGGGACAGGCAAGGATGGCTTTGTTGTCTTGGAGACTAATAAGTTCGGTTTTGCTGACAAAGGTTTGAAACACAGCTGGGGCGAGAACTACTTTAAGTTCCTCTTGAGTATTTTTCCAAAGGCGGTCAATATCCATTAAATTAAAAATAACTAATAAGGGGGCAAAAGAGAATTAATTTCGGGGAGGAAATTTAAGTTATCCACATAATAATAAATGAGTTTTCCACAAAAGGAAAGAGGTAAAAGGGACTAATAATCAGATTAGGCGTTATCTAGCCAAGGAAATGGTTTTTGTGGTAAAATTTGACTTATGACAAAAAGAACATATCAACCAAAAAGTAAAAAACGCAGTCGGGTTCACGGATTTTTGAAAAGGATGAAAAGCGTGACCGGAAGGAATGTATTGAAGAGAAGGAAAAATAAAGGCCGAAAAAAGATTACGGTTTAGCCTGGAGTTGGCGGGTCAAATAAGTTTGGGGCTATAATAGGTAGTGATTAAAAAGATAAACAGATTTTCGGGCAGGAGTGAATTTTTGGAGGTGAAAAAGGCGGGGGTAGGAGTGTTTAACTCACCTTTGTTTGGGGTATTAGCTTTGGTTAAAGAGGATAAAGAAGTAAGGCTGGGGTGGATAATTTCTAAAAAAATTTCTAAAAAGGCAGTAGAGAGAAACAAAATAAAACGGCGATTAAGTCAGGTTTTGGGACCAAGGATTGGTAAATTAAAACCAGGAGCAAGAATAATTTTTTTGATGAAAAAAGAAATTTTGGGCAAAAGTTTGGCAGAGATAGAAAAAGAAGTTGATAAATTGGTGGTTAAGCTGGAAGGTTAATGAGGCGATTAGTGTTGAAGCTTTTGGTTTGGTATAAAAAATATATTTCCCGAGGAGAAAATTGTCGATTTATTCCCAGTTGTTCGGAATATACTTATGAGGCAGTGAAAAAATATGGAGTGGTAAAAGGTTTGGGTTTGGGATGGAAAAGAATTTGGCGGTGCCGTCCGGGGGGAAAAAGCGGAATAGATTTGCTAAAATAGAAATACTTTTTATGAACTTATTTATAGCACCATTTGTTAATGCCCTATTTGGGTTTTATTATTTGCTGGGGAATTTTGGCTGGTCGATTGTAGTGGTAACGGTGATAATCAAATTGATTTTGTTGCCGTTGATTTTGCCAAGTTTGAAATCAGCCAAAAAGATTCAGGGACTACAACCCAAATTAAAATCTCTGAAAGAAAAATACGGCAGCGATAAACAAGCTTTGGCTAAAGCACAAATGGAATTGTATAAGCAGGAAGGAATTAATCCGATGTCAGGGTGTTTGCCACAGATTTTGCAGATAGTGGTGCTATTGTTGTTCTTTTCAGCATTTAATATGGTGGTTAATTTTGCTCAAGGTAAAGGAAGTATAGAGGAAATTAACAGCCAGTTAATTAGACCATTTAAAATCAATGAAGAGTTTAAGTTTGATTTGGGTTTTTTGGGAGGAGATTTGGCGCAGACTCCGGCTAAAATTTTTGGTCAGGGATGGAATGTGGGGGTGGTGTTGCCAATAGTGCTGTTGTTGGGTTCGGGAGTGTTGCAATATTTGGGAGCTAAGGCAACGATGCCAAATCCAAAAGTAGCAGAGAATGTAGCCAAAAAAACAGAGGATAAAGAGGATGATATGATGGCGGCGATGAGAACCCAATCGCTGTATATGATGCCGGCAATGACGATATTTTTGGGTTGGAATTTTTCTTTGGGAATTTTGTTGTATTGGTTTACAAATTCGGCAATGATGGTAGCCCAACAGATATTGGTGGCCAAGTCGGGAAAATAAGATAGTTGATTATGTTAAAATAGCGACTATGGACAATAAAAAAAGAAACGAAAAAATCTTAAAAATTACTTGTGATTTTTTAGGAGAAATAAATTTTGAGGTGGAAAAGGCATTTGTAGAAGATGTTGAAGGCGAGGAAAATCAAGTGTTGGTGGGGGTGACGGTAGCTAATCCAGCAGGATTGATTGGATTTAAGGGAAAGAATTTAGTATCAATTCAATTGATTTTGGGATTGATGGTGAGAAATCAGGTGGGAGAAAATATTAGAGTTTTATTGGATGTAAATAATTATCGATCGGAACAACGGGAGAGATTGGATAAAACTGTCAGAGGGTTGGCAGAAAAGTGTTTACTGAGCCATAGGAATGTAGCTTTGGCAAACATGAGCTCTTATGAGAGAAGAATTTGCCACATGATAGTAGCGGAGATAAATGGAGTGGTAAGTGAATCGGAGGGAGAGGGAGAAGAGCGGCATGTGGTGATAAAACCAAAAGATGAATAAGTTTGTCAAGTTCATCAAGTTGCAAGTTCATCCCGATTCGACTGCCGTCTCTTCAGGATTAGATTTTTAGGCAAAATTTCGGCGCTATGACTTGAAATTTAGACTTAAAAATCTTAAAAATTATGATTTCGGGTTGATTGAGACAGTAAGTATTCTTTGTCAAAAGGAGATTTAGAGGGATTGAGTTAAATAGATGTCAGTTAGTCAGATCTCAGATGTCAGATCACAGGAAAGATTTGGGGTTTGTGAATAATAATAGTGGTGAAAAGTGGTTGTGGTAAGATTGGGGTGTGAAAGATTGGGGGGAGAAAATAAGAAAGATAATCCTATTTTGGCTATTATTATTGATACCAACCCAGCTGGGAAGACATTTTTGGTTTGATTGGAGTTTGGTGTGGGGAATAAGAGTAGATTATTTTTCGCCAACAATTTATATGGTGGATATTTTGTTTTTGGGTTTGTGGCTGATAGAGGTATATCGGGAAGGAATAAATTGGAGATTAATTAAAAAAAACTGGTGGATAGTAGGTTTGGTGGTGATTAATTTGTTGATAGCTGGCAATAAATGGGTGGCGGGATATCGGTGGTTGAGATGGATGCAATTAATTTGGTTTGGAGGTTATGTAATTAAAAACAAGAGGTTGGTGGAGACTTATTTGGGAAGAATAATCCCCTACTGGTTGATAACAGAAGGATTTTTGGCGTTGGGTCAGATAGCTAAGGGGGGAAGTTTGAACGGAGTATGGTGGTGGTTGGGAGAAAGGAGATTTGATTTTAGCACTATTGGAGTAGCGCAGATGTCGGTGGCAAATGTGGGCTTGGTGCGGGCATACGGAACCTTTTCTCATCCTAATAGTTTGGCGGGGTTTTTGCTGGTAAGTCTGTTGTGGTGGTTGAAGTATTATCGGCAGTTGTTTTTGATAACTTGGGGAAAATTAAAATGGTGGGTGGTATTTTGGTCGGGGTTGCTGGGGATATTATTGTCGGGGAGTCGGACAATTTGGATACTGACTTTGGGGGCAATATTGATATGGTGGAGATTTAATTATCGGAATAGCAAAGAAAAGTTAGCTTTTTGGCTGTTGGTGGGAGCGGGATTGTTTTTGGGATTGGAAATGATTGATTTTAATTATCCGTTGGCAAATTTTTTGTCCGGCTGGGACGAAAACGGGATGATTAAAAGAGGTCAGTTAAATTTGGCAGCGGTAGGGATGATTAAAAGTTCGCCTTGGTTTGGGGTAGGATTGGGAAATTTTTTAGTTAAACTGCCGGAATTTCAAAAAAATAACCAGATTTTTTGGTTTCAGCCGGTTCATAATATATTGCTGTTGTTGGTGTCGGAAACAGGATTGTTGGGGTTGGCGGGAGTAGTTTGGGGATTGAGGAAAAAGATAAATTGGAAAAGCTGGAGTAAGTTGACCTGGCTAATATTGGGAGTGATTGGGGTTAGTGGGATGGGAGATCATTATTGGTTGACTTTGCCACAGAATATGTGGTTGTTGACACTGGTGATAGCTTTAATTTAGCCAGAGGTGAGATAATAATTTATGTTAAAAAAGCCGATTATTAATACCGGATTTCAGATATTGGGGAAAATAGTAACGGTGGGTTTAAGTTTGGTAACAACGGCGGTGTTGACAAGAAAATTGGGGTCAGAAGTTTATGGAAATTATTTGTTGATTACTTCAGTGTGGTTGTTGTTGGATGCGGCGGCTGATTTTGGCAGCCGGGTGATGGGGGTAAGAGAAGCGGCGGCGGTAGGAGATAGAGATAAAAAAAACCGAATTTATGTTCAGGTGGCATGGTTTAGGTTGATAGCATCTTTGACTGGTTTAATAGTTGGTTTGGGGATAATCTGGTGGTGGCCGGGGTTTGAGGGAATTGAGATGGAGGCTTTGGTGGCATTGCTAATGATTGGATTGACGGCGACGGCAGGAAGTTTGGAAATCATCTTTCAGACTGAAATGAAAATGGGTTTTAAAGTAATGATGGATGTATTATTTCCTTTAGTGTTTGCAGCGGCGTTGATGATGGCAGGAGAAGTAAATTTATTGTGGGTGAGTGGAGTGTATTTGGCGGCCAGGGCCATAAGTTTGGGAGTGGGGTTAGGGGTGGTAAAAAAGGTAACGGGAAAAATAAAACTATCCGGTCCGGATGGAAATTATATAAAAAAGTTTTTAAAACTAACTTGGCCAATGGGATTGTATATGGTGCTGTTTTCGGGATATGATCGGGCGGTAGATTCGGCTTTGATTAAACAGTTAATTGGGGCAAAGGATTTAGCTTTTTACGGTTTGGCATACAAAATTTATGGCAATTTGATTCAGCCGGCTTATTTTTTGATTAACAGCGTGTTTCCGATAATGTCGGGCAAGGAAGGCAATAAAAAGAGATTGTTTTGGCAAACAGCCGGATTGATGTTGTCGGGGGCAGTAGTGGTGGGAGCGGGAACTTATTTCCTGGCACCTTGGGTGGTAGGAATACTGGGAGGACAGGACTATAAACCGGCGGTGACAGTGTTGAGAATTTTAATGCCGGCAATGGCAGCAGCCTATGTAGGTCATTTGGTGGGATTTACCCTAATTGCCCGAGGTAAACAAAAACAGATATTAGTGGTAGGAATAATTTCTTTGGTAATAAACATTGTGGGTAATTTAATATTTATACCAAGGTTTGGGATAAACGGAGCAGCCTGGGTAACAGTGGCAACGGAAGTGGGAGCAAGTTTGTTGATGGTGGGACTTTTAAGAAGAGACATTAGATAAAGATTTTTGAGATATTTTTAGGTTGTAAATCAGAACATATTTGGGAGTATTTTTGGCGGTTAAAAACCAGAATCAGAACATTTATTTAAAAGAATAAAAGTAAAATTTAGGTTGGAAATGAGATAAACAGATTAATTTTTTAGTTCAGACATATTACATTTCTAACTTATTTAGTTATGACATTTTTCACGTTTTAACCACCCATTTTGATATAGTCAGAACTGATTTATAAAATAATTACCGTAAAATAACCGAAAATATACCGCAGAAAAAACAAGAACAACTAAAGTCGTAGATTGAATAGATTTAGTTTAAAATTGATATATGGGTACAGGATTGCCGTCGGCATTAATATTGGGGATTGACCATTTTGCGGCTAAAAAATTAGCCCAAGAATTGGTAAATAAAGATATACAAGTAGTGGGAGTAGGAGAATTAGTAACGGGGTGGGGAGAGTTGGATAATTTTGAGTGGAAGGAGAGTGTAGATGAAGTTGAAGGCGAATTTAATTATGTATTTGATTTTGGGGAAGAAAAAAGAATATGGCAGAGGATAAAAGCAGATAAATTTACATTGATATCGGTTAATAATGAGGTTAGAAGTAATTATTTGGCCAGAGAAGTAACGGGGTGGGAGAGTGATTGGCGGGTAGTGGATGCCAGAGAAGTTTATGGGGAAGGAATGGAGGAAAATAGTTGGCTGGGAAAAGCATTGGTGCGAGCGGTGACAAATAAAAATTTGGAGCTGCCGGGCCCGGAGGAGAGGGTGAGATTGTTGGCGGTGGATGATTTGGTGGAAGCAATTTTAAGAGCGTGTTTTTTGTCGGGGACGGAGGGAGAGTATTTTTTGGTATTGGGAAAAGAAATGAAGATTGAAGAGATGGCAAAAGTATTGATGGACAAGGCTAAAATGACACGATTTAAAGTGATGGAAGTATCAAAAAAAATTGATCAAGGAAATGAAAAGTTGGCGGAAGCAAGCGAGTCTCAATTGAGATGGAAGGCAGAAACACCTTTTGAGGAAGGAGTGGTGGGGACGCTGCAATATTTTTTTTCCAGGGTGGATGAGGAAAACAGGCGAAGCAAAAAAAGTAAGACTACGGTAATAAAACCAGTAAAAGAGTTACGGCAGCAGCCGTTTGCGGTGGTAGTAGAGGAGAAAGAGATAGAAGTAGAAGGGCAGGAAGAGGAAGAAATATTAAAAAATGATAAAAAGGGGATAGTAGAAGTAAAAATGACGGTATTTAAGGAAGAAGAAGTAGGGGATGAATTTGAAATTCCCAGATTGATTGAAAGCAAACAAAAAGAGGCAGAGAAAGTGAAGGAGGATGATTATATTGAGGAAGAAAGTGAGGAGCTGACAGTGGCAGAAAGAGGGGAGCCGGAAGAGACGGTACTAGAAACCAATCAAGTTAAGGCAAAAAAGAAAGGCGGATTAAGGTGGTGGTGGGGAGTAGGGGTGGGATTGATATTATTATCATTAATTTGGCCGGTAAGATGGATATGGTCGGCCCAGTCGACAATAAAGGCAATTACTAAAGCGCCAGAGCTGATTAGAGATAAAAAATATAACCAAGTGGAGGTAACAGCGGATATGAAAATAAAAGAATTATCGGCAATAGATGAGAAAATTACGGAATGGGGATTAAATAGTTTGGAAACGGTGAGGAATTATCAAACAGGAATTAAAGTGTTAATAGATTTTTTGGTAATGGAAAAACAATCATTGAATTTGATTAGGACTGCAGATGAAATGAGTGAGGCGGTATTTGGAGATAAGGAAATTAATTGGGAGGATCAGTTGACGGCAATAAACGGGGGTTTGGTCGAGACGGAAAATAATTTGGGAATTTTACAAGCAAGACTTTCGGGAGGGTCGGGATGGGTGCCGAAAAATTGGCGGGGGACGGTGCAAAAAGGATTGAAGACAATTGAGGATTTGAAAGGACAATTGGGTTTGGGAAAAGAGATATTAAAAATAATTCCGGAAATTTTGGGCTTGGATGGGAGGAGGCGGGAATATATGGTGTTGTTTCAAAATGAGTCGGAAATAAGGCCAACGGGGGGGTTTATCGGCAGCTATGGTTTGATTAGTTTTCAAAAAGGAAGATTGATAGATTTTGAGGTGAAGGATATTTATGAAGCTGATGGTCAACTTAAGGGTCATGTAGAGCCACCGTGGGAAATTAAGGCTCATTTGGGAGAGGCTAACTGGTACATGAGAGATGCTAACTGGAATCCGGATTTTGTAAAAACCAGCGCTGATATTCAGTGGTTTTTGGAAAAAGAAACCCAAAAAAGAGTAGATGGGGTGGTGGGAATTGATTTGGCGGTGGTGCGGGCAATGTTGGGGGTTACTGGACCAATAAAGGTAACTGATTTTAAGGAGACAATTGATAAGGACAATTTATATGAACAGGCGGAATTTTATGCTGAAACTAAATTTTTTCCCGGTTCGGGCCAAAAAGCAAGTTTTTTGGGAACGCTGGGGAAACAATTGTTTGAAGAGATTAAGCTGCTAAAAACAGAAAAGAAAATGGAGTTGTATCAGGTATTAATGGAAATGTTGGAGAGTAACGAAATGCAAATGGCAATAAATAACACCCAAGCAGCTAAAGTGATAAACGAAATGGGTTGGGATGGAAAAATTTATAATGGCAAGTGCGCGGGCGAGGCGTGCGTGACAGATTATTGGTATGCGGTGGAAGCAAATGTAGGGGTAAATAAGGCAAATTATTTTTTGAGAAAAAACATAGAAGAGGGGGTAGAATTTACCGGCGAGTCTTTAAATCGAATATTAAAAATAAATTATGAAAATACGGCTAAGAACAATAATTGGCCGGGAGGGGATTATAAAAATTATTTAAGGATTTATTTGCCAAAGGAAGTGGTGTTGTCGCAGATAAGCGTGTCAGATGGTTATGATACGACAATTAAAAAGGTTTATAGCGGGGAGGAAATCAGAATCAGGGAGGTGGAAGGTAAAAAAGAAATTGGATTTTTGGTAATAGTGCCGGTGACAAAAAAGAGAATAGTAGAAATAAGATATAGTAGCAAAATCAGTTTGGGAGATAAAAAAGAGTTTACTTATATGAAGTATATTCAAAAGCAGCCAGGGACGGGAGAAACAGGGTTGGTGAGTTTAGTATCGTTTGGAGAAGAATGGCAACCAATACAGGTCGAGCCGGCGGCGAGTTTGGTGGGGGGAAAATTATTATTTAACCAAAAACTAAGCAAGGATATAAAAATGGGGGTAGTGTTAGGGAAATAAATTTATGAAGAAAGTGGTGGAGGATTTTGTCTGCGAAGTGTGCGGAGAAAAAGTAAAAGGTGATGGGACAACTGATCATTGTCCGAAGTGTTTGTGGGGAAAACATGTGGATGAGGAAACCCCAGGAGACAGGGCGAGCGGCTGTCGAGGATTGATGAGGCCGATAAGAAGCGAGTATAAAAATGGTCAATTTAGAATTTATTACAAATGTGAAAGATGTAATCATAGTTTTTGGGTGAGAGAAGGAGAGGGGGATAATCGAGAAATGTTGGTGGAGCTGAGCGGGTTTTAGTGAGTGCGGAGTAAATTAGGAGATTGTGCGGTAATTGAGAAGGAAAATAGGGTAGGGTGAGGGTAGAGTAGATGATATAATCAGAGAATGAAAATAAGTGAAATGTGGCAGAAAAAAGAAAAGGTAAAAGGGAATAAAGAGGTGGAGAAAAAAGATAAGTCCGATGAGGAAATGTTTAAAAATCTGCCGCCAGGGGTAAAAATAAAAAAAATAGAAATAGGACCAAAAAACATAATTAAGTGGTTGATATATATATTTTTGTTTTGGTGGATGATATCTTTTTTGGGGGAATCGTTGGTAAAATCGACAGTAAATCAGGTGTCGATGTCAGAATTTATAGACAAGGTCAAAAAAGATGAGGTCAAAAAGGTGATGGTGTCGGACAATGAAATTGTGGCGGAGATGACTAATGAAGAAAAGCTGCTAGTGACCTCGAAGGAGCCAAATATTTCTTTGACGGAAATATTGCAAAGAGAAGGGGTAGATTTAACCAAAGTAAACGTAAGTGTTAATAATCGCCAAGGATGGAAGATGATGGGAGAAGTGCTAGGGTTGGTGTTGAGTATTGGAGTGCCGATTTTGTTTATTATTTGGATTTTGGGGAGACAAGGGAGTGGTGGAGCCGGGGGAATGTTTGGTTTTGGTAAATCGACAGCAAAATTGTTTATAAAAGGGAAGCAAAATGTGACGTTTAAAGATGTGGCGGGGGTAAAAGAGGCCAAAGATGATTTGATGGAAGTGGTGGATTTTTTGAAACATCCGGAAAAATACCAAAAAATGGGAGCCAGGGCGCCTAAGGGAGTGTTGTTGGTGGGACCAAGCGGGGTGGGAAAAACATTGTTGGCCAAGGCGGTGGCAGGAGAGGCAAATGTGCCGTTTTATTCGATGGCAGGAAGCGAGTTTATGGAAATGTTGGTGGGAGTAGGGGCCTCAAGAGTCAGGGATTTGTTTGGGACGGCTAAAAAGGCGGGGAAGGCGATTATTTTTATTGATGAAATTGATGCTATTGGGCGGATGAGGGGCGGAATTGACGGCGGTCATGGAGAAAGAGAACAGACGTTAAACCAAATTTTAGTGGAAATGGACGGATTTGAGGTCAATACGGCAGTGGTGGTGTTGGCGGCGACCAACAGGGGAGATTTGTTGGACCCAGCATTGTTGAGACCGGGTCGGTTTGACCGAAGAGTGATGTTGGAATTGCCGGATTTGGAAGCAAGAAAAGATATTTTGGCAATTCATGCCAAAGGCAAACCGTTTGAGGAAGAGGTAAATTGGGAATCGGTGGCAAAAAGCACAGTGGGATTTTCGGGGGCGGATTTGGAAAATATGCTGAACGAAGCGGCGATTGCGGCTGCCAGAGACAATAAGGAAAAAATTGGTCGAGCAGAAATTGATGAGGCGGGATTAAAGGTTAAGTTGGGGTCGGAAAAAAGACGAAATCAAAGTGAGGAAGATAAATTGATGACGGCTTATCATGAAGCGGGGCATGCGATTGTTAATTTTGTGGAAAAATTAGATCCGGTGTCAAAGGTGTCGATTGTATCTCGGGGAATGGCTTTGGGATTTACCTTGGTGCCGCCACAGCGGGACATAATTCATCAAACAAAAGGGAAATTGATTAAGCAAATGGCGATGGCGATGGGAGGTCGAGCGGCAGAGGAGATTGTGTTTGGGGATATTACTACTGGAGCGGCTTCGGATATCTCCCACATAACTAATATAGCCAGAAATATGGTGGTGGAGTGGGGAATGAGCGATTTGGGGCCGATAAATTTGGGACCGCAAATTGATATTAATGATTTTGGCAGGGCTTATATGGAGCCAAGCAAGGTATCGGATAAAATGCAGGCTTTGGTGGACGAGGAGATTAAAAAATTAGTGGGGGAGGCTCATGGTGAGGCAAAAAGGGTGCTGACTAAAAACAGACTAAAATTGGATAAGGTGGCCAAAATGTTGGTAGAGAAAGAAAGCTTGGGACAGGAGGAATTTGAAGAGTTGATGAAATAAATTAAGTAGCGATGGTATCATCAATTATGGAATTTGTTGTTTGGCATTATTTAAGAGGGTGGAAGTGGTACTGGAAGCGATTTTGGTTTAATTTGAGGAGGTTGGAACATTTTTTTTCTTTTAGGGTGCTGATTAAGACATTATTGGCGCCTTGGAAAAGAATGAGAATTGTTAATGAAAATGCTGGTTTTGATATTGCTAAATTTTTTGAAAACTTGTCTTTTGATTTGATCTCAATAATGATCGGAGTGATTGTGAGGTTGGGGCTGGTGGTGTTTTTTTTGGTATTGGTAGTTATTTATAGTGGCTGGTCGGTGGTTTGGTTTTTGGTTTGGTGGATGCTACCAATAACTGGGTGGAATTATTACAAGTTGGATCGGAGAAATTTTGGCAGTGAGCTAAAAGAGATGACGGCTAATATTAGAAAAAATCCTCAAGTGGCAGGCCAAATTATTTTTGAAAGCAAACCGGGAAGATTTATTTTGGAGAGACTAGAGCAAAACATGGTTGAGATAGTTAAAAAAATGGAGGTAGACGGGGATGATTTAGTTGATTTGGACGGAAGCAGTATGGAGAAAATAATAAGTTGGTTTTTGGGTAAAAATGGCGGAGTGGAAACAGAACTGCAAAAAATGGGAATGAATATTGAAGAAGTAATTTTGGCGGCTAAGTGGTGGGATAGGAGGCAGTTGTTGGGTGAGGGGAAAGAAATTGATAAATGGGAGCTGGGGAGACCGGGAATTGGTTGGAGTTTGTTATTTGGCTATACTCCCAATTTGGATAAATACAGTGAAGATTTAAGTGTAAAACAGGAATTTTCCGGTCATTTGATCGGGAGAGAAAATGTGGTTGAGAGAATGGAGAGGTCAATTAATGCGGGAAAAAATATTTTGTTGGTTGGGGATCCCGGGGTGGGAAAAATGACAGTAGTTTATGCTTTTGCGGAGAAGGCAATTACGGGAAAACTAGGAAAAGAGTTGATGTATAAAAAATTAGTGATATTTGATTATCGGATGGCGATGGCGGGAACAGAAGATAGTGATGCTAAAAAAAAGATATTATCAAAATTGATGGGTGAAGCAAAAATGGCAGGAAATATTGTCTTGGTGATGAGGGATATTTTTCGAATTACCAATGCCGAAGTTGAAGGAAATGATTATACAGATATCATAAACAACTCATTAGAAGATGACAGGTTAAAAATAATTTCGGTGGTTGATAGGGTCAGTTATGAAAGATTTTTGGCAAGTGACAGAAGGGTTTTGAAAAATTTTGAGGTAGTTGAAGTGTTACCGCCGAGCAAAGAAGAGGCGTTGTTAATTTTAATGCAGGCAGTTGATGAGGTTGAGTCAAAAAATAAAAAAATAAGATTTTCGATCCAGGCGGTTAAACAAATATTGGACGGAAGCGATAGATATATAACCGATACCCCATTCCCGGAAAAATCTTTGGAGCTGATGGATTTGGTGGTAGAAAATGAAGAAATAAACGGTTCTTTAGTAACGAAAGATGAGGTGAATAGGGTTTTGTCGGAGAAAACAGGTATTTCTCTGGCTAGATTGACTGAGTTAGAAAAAGAAAAGTTAACTAATTTAGAAGAAATAATAGGACGAAGTTTGATTGGGCAAAAAACGGCAGTAGACTTGGTGGCTAAGAGTTTGAGGAGCCGGGTGGTGGCATTGGGGAATGAAAAGAAGCCGGTGGGATCATTTTTGTTTTTGGGGCCAACAGGGGTGGGAAAAACAGAAATGGCTAAAGTATTGGCAGATATCTATTATGGTTCTAGGGAAAATATTTTGAGATTTGATATGGCGGAATATTTGGGGCAGGAAGGGGTAGAGAGATTGATTGGGTCGGTGGTTAATAATCGGCCGGGTCTTTTGACAAAAGAAATTAAAAATAAGCCAGCTAGTTTGCTTTTGCTTGATGAAATTGAAAAGGCTCCAAAAGAGATATACAACTTATTTTTGACCTTGCTGGACGAGGGTTATATTAGTGATTCAAGCGGGGAAAAAGTAGTTTGTCGGCATTTGTTTGTGGTAGTAACTTCTAATGCCGGGGCAAATTTTATTAGAGAGAATATTAAAAAAGGCGTTAGGGGTGAGGAGCTACAGAAGAAAGTGATGGAGTATGTTCAAAAAGAGGGAATTTATTCACCGGAGTTTTTGAACAGATTTGATGGGGTGGTGGTGTTTGAGCCGTTGACAAAGGAAAATTTGGTGTTGATTGCCAAGCTAATGTTGGAAGAATTAAAGAAAAATTTGATGGAAAAAAACATTAATCTTGATTATGACGATGAGGTGGTAAAGAAGATGGTGGAGGATGGTTTTGATGTTGAATTTGGGGCCAGACCAATGAGAAGAGTGGCAGAATTGGTGTTGGGCGATTTAATTGGGGCGGCGATTCTGAAAAATGAAATTAAGTCAGGAGATAGGGTAAAACTATCGGTAAATGAGGTAAACAAGTTTGTTTTGTACAAATAGTTTGTTAGCGAAGGTACCCCTCAAAAAAAAATTATTTAGCTTGTTCCAGATTGATAATCCGTTGGAGAATAGCAAGAGAACCGAGAGTGACCGGTTCGATACCGCTGATGCCAAGATTAGAGTCGCCTAAATTTTGGACTGAAGAAAAAGGAGTATCGGAAGTGTAGTTGATAATGCCAATATCGTAAGGAGCGGAATTGAGGTCAATGATGGTATTTTTGGAAGCTTGCTGATCATAGGTGCCTTCGGTGATGGCGGAAAGGTAAGGGCCGGATTCCATTTCGATAACGGTAATATTATTTTTGAGATAAAAGTTGACCAAGGCCCGGTTTTGGAGGAAGGTGCCGAGGACAGAGACAGCCCGTTGATTGGTTAAAATTGACCCTTGATGATTGACAAAGGGGAAAAAGCTATTGAAGCAATTTTTAAAAAGGTAGGAATTTTGAGTGTGTTCATCAAAAACCAGGCGGGGAATTTGGATATCGCCAATTTCGCTGTTAAGAGTGGCAGCTTTGCCAAGAATATAAATACCTTTGACATGGCGGACATTTTGCATAACTTCGGCAAGAATGTGATAGGCGGCAAAACCAAGAGGATAGTCGATATTAAAAATTAAAGCAGAGGATTTTTTGAGCTGGGCGGGGCGGGTGATTTTGAGGCGGGGATCAAGATGAGGTGAGGAGACAATGTTTTTGACGGGGATAACTTGGACGGTAATGTCAAGATATTCTTGATTGGGAATAGTGATAATACCAAGCTGGTGCTGAAGTTTTTGGTAGGCAGATTGATATTTGGGTTGGTGGAGAAGGTAGCGGGAGGCGTAGTAAAGAAAGTCGGTGGGGTTGAGACGAGTGTCAGTGTCAAGAATTTTTTGCCAATGATGATAAAGGCGGGGGTGGTGGCGATGAATGAAGTTGATAATTTGAGATTGGTGAGTAGTAGGGAAACCGGTGATGGCATTGATAAGACTGTGGGTGTTGCTGGAAACAAAATAGATTTCCTGGCGGGAAATATGAAAGGATGGAGAAACAGTGGCGGCAATATTCTTCCACCATCTTTGGGTGGTTTTGGTATAGTTTAACCAGGAGGCAGACAAAAGTTGAATTTTGAGATCAAGGGAAGATTGATAAATTTGCTGAAGTTTTTGTTTCCAATCAGGACCAAGAGAAGTAAAAAATTTTTCCCAGACATCGGAAGAAAGTTTGAATTTGTTTAGAAAGGTTGGAGTATTAATATTTTTGATAAAAAGAGGGAAGGAAGAATAATATTTATGGAGGAGGTGGTTGAATTTGTTCCATTCGATTTGAAAGGCAATAAGAATGTTGACCAGGTCGTCGATGTCGGAAACTGAAGAAATAAGGTAGGCTAAAATTTTGCTTTTGGGATGGAAATAGGCAACGCGACGGCGGCTTTTGGCTCGGACAATCTGCCAAGAGGCAAGGTTGGGATAACCGGCGTCGGCATAAATTTCCGGGCTTTGACCGAGGATAATTTTGGAAATTTCGGCAGCAACTTGAGGCAGGCGGTTGAGACAATAAATTAGGGCAGAAAAATCAACCTCGGTGGGGTCGGAGGCAAGGGGGTGAAGCAGGGATTTGGTGCGGATATAGGAGGGTTTGAGAGAATGAATGGTAATTTCTAGATTAGACTTGAGAGCGGAACGATAGGAGCGGAGGTGGTTGGTGATGGAGTTGGTGCCAGCAGAAGATGCCATAGATGATTAATTTTAGCAGAAGGGATAAATTAGTAAAAAAAAGAAGAAATTGGTATAATTTGGCGTATGACTGAACGACCATCGGCAATTGAATTTATAAAACGAGCCAATGAAGAAGCTAGGCAGAAAGAAAATAGCCGGAGAGTGGATAGAATAGCGGAGTTATTGGTGAATACTGAAGGTATTTTGGGTGGAGAGATTGAAGAACAAAGATCGCAACAGGTAAGCCAGGAGGTGTTGGGGGTGTTTGGAGCGGGATACAGATCAGTGGAAGATGTAACTAATGTTTTGAAAAACCCGAGCGCGACTGATAAACAAAAAGAAATGGCAAAGGAAAATTTGGAGGTTTTGGGAAAAGGAGTGTTTGTGGCAATGAATAGAACTTTTGCTAATTACTCAGGTGAGGCGACGGAAACAATTACATCTCAGATGAGAGGCGAAGAAATTGATGGCTTGTTACCGGATCAGTTAAAGGGAGTGGGAAAATATGTGGTGGAGGCGGATAGAAAGGCGACGCCGGAGGAAAAGAAAAAAGCGAAAGAATTGGTGAAGGCAACGGTTGGTGATAAGATTGAAAAAAAAGTAGAAAACGGTGAGTATTTGTTTGATTTGGATAGTAGAGATAATTTAGAAGAAGTATTGAGAACGGGTGTTAATTCCGGTTTATCTAGGGAAATTGAAGGAATTCAAAAGAGGATCAGGGTAAGAGAGAATCGACCTCAATCGAGAGAGACTAATATAGTGGAGCAGTTAAAAAAGGAGGGAATAGAGGGTATTTATGAAAAAATTGAGTTTATTGAAAGAGGGGCGTCTAATGTGGATGATTTATCGAGAAATTCAGAATATTTTAGATACATATATATGATATCTAATGGAAGATATGATGATATTTTAAAGAAAATGTCTTTTAATGGTAGGGAATTAGGAGTATCTGGGGTGGAAACTTTGAAAAAAGAGATTGATATGAGGATGTTTTTGCATAATTTTTACCTAGCCTCTTCAAAATGTCATACAATTGAGGATATTTTAAGGACTGTTGGGGTTATGCATGAAGGTGATCTGGATCATAGTGTTGATAGGGAGTTTATAAAGTTTTTTTTGGGTGATAAGGTTGGTCTTAAGATGATTCCTGTTGATATGGCTTGGGATTGGAGGCAAAGAGGTTATTTCCAGATAGACCAAGTCAAAAAATCTATAATTAGAGAAAAGGGTGAATTTTTGGCATATTTAAATGCGAAAGGTGGTGATGCGGCTAGAAAAAGAGTTGGTTTGTCCAAAATTGAAGAATATAATATTGCTGAATCTACGGTATTGTATGGAGATAATATTGAGGTAAAGGCGGATAATAGATTTGGAATAGATGAAGATATTTATAAAAATTTTTTTCAGATAGAGGCTGGTGGAAAAATAGACGCAAAGATAATTAAAGAGTTTATGATTTGGAAAATGAAACAGGAGTCTGGGTGTAATGATGAGAATGCAGTGAAGGCTTTTGAATTGGCGCAAAAATTATCGACGGCAACTTTTGCTAATTCGAAGGCTAATATTGGATTTGCAGCAGATGATTATGCAGAGATGATATTATTTAAACTGTTTAGATATACCGATTCGATGACGCATAGTAGTAAAAGAGAGAGGAAGAGTAAATCTGTTGGTTCAATTAATACAATAAGGCATATAGAAACTTTAGTGTGTCACTGGTTAGACCTTTCAAGAGATCCTAATAAGGTTGGTTTAAGACCAATTTATAGTCCGCTTTTTTCTGATGAAATTAAATTTGACAAAATAGTTGGTAATAGTGATATGGCCTATCATTTTTCCTCAATTGTGTCTTCTCAGGCAGTTCCAATAAAAGAAGCTTTTATAGATAAAGTAACACCAAAAGATGTGGGTGGTTTTAATTCTTTAAACAAGATTTATGCGAGGATAAATAAGTTGGCTTATGATTTGTGTAAGGCGGGGATAAAACCAGTTTATTTTTCTGAGAAAAAAAATGACTGGGAGGTTTATACTAAGGATAGTAGAAAAAACAGTATTGACGGTTTATCAGAAAGGAAAGTGGCAGAGAAGATGAGAAAAATATGGGTGATGAATTTGTTGGATATAGTAGGTATTGACTCATCAGGTTGGACGCTATTAGATGCACAGACTTTGATAGAAAATTTGAAAAGAAATGAACAATTGGTTAGGGATAATGGAATGCCGGGTGGTAGTTTTATTCCAATTAGAGAATTATATTCAGTGATTTCTGACACAAAGGTTATGAGTCGAGTTGTTGATAATGATGCTGAAAGGAAACAAACGAAACAAAGGACGACTATCTAATTGAGATTAAACGTTCTTATACGTCTTTTCTCATTTTTTCACTTCTTTTATTTGCTTTACGGTCAATCCAATTAGTTCCGGCTTCATAGTATTTGTCACTTATTCCTGATTTATGAAATATATTCATCGCTCCAGACTTGGCTTTTTGTTGATAAGTCCCAATTTTGGTAGCAGCTCCCTCTGATATTCTTTCTCCGCTTTCTTTCATAATACCTTTGCCTATTCTAGCAGGAATGCTGTTACCTATGGCTTCACCAATGGCTTTTTCGTATGAAGGCGGTTTAAGTTGGAACACAGCTTGAGGGATGATTTCAGGAAGTTTGGCTAGCATCATGGTGGCAGTGATGCCGACGATGATGGGCAACATCCAATTGGCGGGACCGCTGACTAGAGTGGGGGCCCAAAGTTGAAATTTAGCAAGCCTATCAATAAGAAGGTTGGCTAGAACTAAAAACAGAATAGTCATAGGAAAGACAGACAAGTTGGCAATAATAGAGGTAATCCATGTAGAAAAATTAACTTTTGAATTGGGAAAAGCGCCAAGAAGAAGTTCGATTGGGGCAAAAACAATTTTGATAATGGCGTTGATATAACATTTTGTTAGTCCAATAGTAAGTTTAAACATTTGAACCAAAATAATAATGGCAATTATAACCGTAATAGCTAAGGCGGATAGACCGCCAAAGATTATAGCTCCGGCTGGACCAGCAGCGGCGCCAAAGATTCCTCCAATCAGAGCTCCGAGAGCTACAAGCATGGTGTTTGGAGTAAGTCTCTTTATTAAGAGGAATATTTCATAAAGATTGGCGTTAGAGAGGGCATTAAAATTGTAAGCATTGTCGCCAAATAGACTTCTGATCCAAGTTATGAGATTGGTAATCGACCAATCTCCTCCGCTAATGTGAAATAAGTTTTCTGATTGGTTGATATTAAGACCTTTGAACAGTAATGCTAAGGTAATTGAAAGAAATAAATTCATAAGGTCGATAACAAATCCAGCGATGGCGTAAGAAAAGGTTATTAACACTAGCGTAGTTATGATTTTAGGGATACTACTTTGGATGGTGACTGTGGCTTGAGGACTAATTTTGATACGAAGCATAATCATAAGACCTATGATGACAAATATGATGGAAATTAAAATATAGGCTACGTTTCTAAAAGCTTTCCACAGATCCATAATGCCAGATAAACCCTGAAAGCCGGTGTCTGCAGCGTAGGCTGGTTTACCAAGAAAATTATTTTTAACATAAGCTAAATACTCAATTCCAGATGCGGGTTGATTGTAAAGTGAGGCAACAACATTATTAGTAAGACCGATCATGCCGCTGGGGATAAAGGTGGTTCTACCAAGAGGATCAACTTCTCCATTTAGAACCTCATCGGGGATGGTTCCAGACATCATAACTTGAAGACTCATGAGGTTGCTACCTAGAGCGGAGTCGATCCAAGCTTCCTGATTGTTACCTTTTTGAATAGCATCTTGTTTTTGTTTGATGTAACTTTGGCTGACAGCATTAGTAGGGTCGGGTTGGGCATTAATGGTTTTTAGTGAAAAAAAGATGGTAAAACCGGAAAAAATTATAAGTGAGGCGACAAAGAAAAACTTTTTGGAGGGAACCAAACGGGTAGAACGGAGATTGAGGTGGTGAAGTAGTTGTTTGAAGGTCATAAACTAATGATTAATTTTAGCAAAAATTAATAAGTAAAGCATAATCATCTGTAAGTAACAGTAAAGCGGTCGAGTTGGTCGACACCGTTTTGGACAAACCAGACTTGGGCCTCTTGTTTGGCAAGGTCAGTTTGATCCTGACGGGAGACAATAATTTCGAGATTGTTGGCGCCAATATAACGCTGGGCGCGAAAATATTTGCCTTGATAAGGGAGAAATTTAGCCAGGGGGATTTGATAGTTAACTTCGGTGATTTGGTTTGATGATGAGGGGGTGGAGGTGGGGTTGGATTTTGATGGGGCAGTAGAAAGAGGATCATTTGGTTGTGAGTTGGAATTGATATTGTTAGTATCAGGAGAAGATAAGGATGAGGATTGACCGGGCTTGGTGGTAGTAGAATCTAGGGTGGGAGAGGAAGAATTGGAGAAGAAAAGCTTGATAATGGTTAAGATAATAACGATAATGGTTAAAATAATAAGATATTTATTTTTGGCGATATTTTTCATAGTTTAAGGGTTGTAGTCCCAGTGTTCGGGTTCGAGTTGATGATGATAAAAGCCAAACTTGGAGGCGTTAGCGACAAGCCATTGGTAAGCGGGAGAGTTGGAGGTAAGTTTGCCGTTTTTGTCGCTAAAATCGATAGCACGGCCGGTGTGGTGGGGGGATGTGCCGGGGTAGTTAATTTGGCTGATGGTTTTGTATTGGTTGCCGTTATTTTGGTTAAGATTTTCTTGCCAAAGATTGGTTTGTTGGTCCAGGCTGCGATAACAACTAAGAAAACTTAATTGATTACCGGGATTATTGGCGTTAAAAGCAGAAACAAGCTGATTTAAGGGAGAAAAGATTCGCTCGTCAAGTTGGCAGTTGCCTTGGTAAGTTTTAAGATATTTGCCGTTGTCAATTTGAGTCAGATCATATTTTTCATCGATTCGAGATTGATGAGATTTGCTTTCAAACGATGTTATACCTTGACTGTTGGTGATGGTTGAGATTTGGGTAGTAGTTAGGAGAGTAGAGCCAACGCCCTCAAAACAGATACCTTGGATATTAGTGGTTTTCATGGGACCAGGAACGGCCTCGAAAGCGTAAGAAATTTGTTCGTATTTAAAACCATCGAAGGCATGGTTGAAAGAACCGGGACCGCAAAATGCAGTTCGAGCGGTGCTATAAAGTTGTTCACGACTATTTTTGTCGACCACAACTTCACCGTTGGTAAGATCAATCCCAATCCTTTGATTGGTAAAATTACCGTCTTGGTCTTTGGCCTCGTTAAGTAGGACCTGATCACAACGAAAAGCTTGATCATCACTATTATCGTGAAGAATACCACCTTTTTTCTGGATAGCGGTGTGACGGTGGGTGATGGCGAGGGCTTTTTGGGCTTCAACATGCCATTGTCGACTGACTTCGGCAACACCGAGAAGATATTCGTACAGTGTGGGAACGGTGACCATAGAATAACAGTCTCCAGTGAGTCTATAGGGTGGATTTGGGGGATTAAAAATATCAGTGATGGGAATCTTTTCATACTTATTACAAACATTGCCGTCTTTGTCGACACCGCCACTACCTCGGTATAGATTGACTTTGGTATAGTTTTCTTCACCAAATCGTTTGGGGCAGACACTGTCGCTATTGTTGCCATAATCAGTAATAATGACAACTTTGATGGGTCCTCGGTCATGATCGTCAAATTTACGTTCAACATCGACATTGTTACCGTGATAGAGACTGATGATATCTTTATATCGATAACCGCTTAAAGCCAGACCATGGGCTCCGCGTTGGCTGAGTCCTTCGCCATTTTTAACATAGTCTTCGCCTTCTTTGGCATTGTCACTACCACCACAAGGTATGTTCTTGAAATCAAGAACAACACCATTGGTGGAGCATTTATTATTCCAGTTATTTGGAGTTAGATTGCAAGAAAAATAATCACGGAGATTATCTCGGTTAAGGGTGGAATCATTGTTGCAAGAAATTTGGTCGTGGCTTTGGTCAGGGAGAATATTGAGTAGCATGGATTGTTCCTGTTTGTCAGTGTCTTCAATGAGAAGTTTAATTTTTTGGCTATCATTATTGTCGGCGGGGGCGGTTTCACCTTGGGCATTATTAGGAATAACAGTCCTGATACTATCGTTTAATTGAGTGCTGGCAACCGCAGCCCCATCAGCTTTTAGTTTTTCGTTGAGGGCGGCATCGTCAGTTTGAATATTGAAGACACCTTGAGGGACATCTTGGATATTACTATAGGCATTTAGGTAACATGAAGAGTCGCTGAGACCAGTACGAAAGCGGTTCATTAAACCAGAATCATATTCTAAGGGTTGATCTGGTTGACCACGTTGGTAGAGAATTTTTTGATTTTGAGTATAGAAAAAATAAACCAGGTCAGAGATTCGGATTTTGGGACAGCGGGGATTTTTTTCTTCTTTATTAATGATTTCGTTTTCATATTTTTTTTGATTCCCAGTGAGAGTTAAAACTTCGTAAAACCAGACGCCCTTGCGATAATTTTTGATCGATTCTGACATAACGCGGGAGCCGTAATCTTTGTCATCTTGGTTATATTTTGAAGTGTTTTGGCGGGTATCTTCGGTAGGGACTTGATAATTTTTGGAGATATAACTGCCGGTGCCAAAGATTTGTTGAAAAAGGCCAACAAAAAAATTCCAGAGGCTTTCAAAAAAGCCGGGTTGTCGAGGAGTTTCTGCAACAGAAATATCGTAATTTTCGGGTTCAAATGCCGGTTCAGCAACAACAGGGAAAGGATTGATAAATGTAATAAAAATAAGAGTAAAAATAATGAAAATTTTTTTGATCATTTAGGAGCCGATTTTGAATATAGTGACTTTGATACCGGTGAATTGTTCGATAAAGAGGAGGACGAGCCAGGAAATAATGATGCCGACAACACCAATAACAGCGTAGGTAAGGGTGGCAGAGGCGGCGGCAGTTTTTTTGGAATCACCTCCAGAGGTGAGATATTTAAAACCACCAACGATAAACATAGCCAAAAAGGTCAGCCCAGCGATACCAAAAATAACCACTAAAATATTTTGAAACAAACACTCAAACCCTTGAATAGTAGCAACACCGTCAGAGACACAACGACCAGACCATACTTGGGTTTGGGCTAAAGCGGGTTTGGGCAGAAAAATTTGGGTGATTAAGTTCATAAATTTATTATACAATAGACCAACAAAAAACCCGCCAGAAAGGCGGGTTTTGAAAGCCAAATAAATTTACTGGAAAGTAGGAATACTTAGCTTAAGAATGTCAATACCAAAGACGGTGCCAATGAGTTTCATAATAGCCCAAGCGGCAAAGACAATGGCTAAACCGATGAGGGCGTTGGTGATTTGAGCTCGAGCTTCACCGACCTTTTTCTCATCGCCGCCAGAAGTGACCCACTTAAGACCACCTAAGACGAGAATGAAAAAGAAAACTAAAGCAACTACAATTAAAACCAAACTGACGGCACCGGAAATGATACCACCAGCAGTAAGGTTGCCTAGTGTTTGGAAATCGCTAGTTTTAGATTTTATTTCTATACTCTCTTGGGCATAGATAGGAGCAGCGATAGCTGCGTATTGGATTTGTTGTTTGAGTTTATTTAGCATAATTTTATTAATAATTAATTAAATAATAACAGGTTTTTGAAAAAATTAAAGGGAAGGCCAGGTTAATTGGAGACTTTGGAGACTGGGAATGCCAAAAATAATGCCGACAAACTTAAGAATGGCAAATATAGCAAAGACTAAAAGAAGACCGATAAAGGCATAAAGAATTGAATTTTGAGCTTCCTTCCATTTGTCAGGGTTGCCTTGGGAAGAAATCATATGGTAGGCATACATAATAAAATGCCAAACAAAATAGAGGACAGCGACGATAAGGAAAATAGAAATAACACTTTGAATAACACTATTGACGTAGGTTGAGGGACTGGAAACAATACTGCCGGAATTGGGTAAAACAGGGTTGTTGATTTGAGCAAAAATAGGTTTGATGAGATTGGACATAAAAATTAGCCTTTGGGAACAAGGTTTTGAATATTAAGCGGATCTTTGATACCTAAGAGAGTAGCGATAAAAGCGCCAATACCGAGAGCAACAACGACGATAGTCAGACCAAGAATACCGTTGGTAAGTCGACTGCGAGCAGCTTCAATTTTATTTTTGTCGCCTTGAGCAGAGATAAAGGAATAACCAGCAAGAATAATTTGAAAAATAAAATAAATAACGCCGACAATGGTGAGAATACCAATTATTTGGCTAATAAGGCTTTCAAGGGGTTTGGCGGGATTGACAGCATCGGGGGCAAGTCCGGGACCTTCTAGTTTATAAGTGACAGCGATTAGGGGTTTAATTTGGACCATGGATGGTGGGGTTGAGAATGTCAATATTTAATATGGCGCCGACGACGCTGGCAATAATAAAAGCGGCAGCGACAATGCCCAGACCAATGAGACTTTGGGTAATTTTATTCCAAGCAGCTTCAGTTTTTTTGGAATCACCACTGCTGGAAAGGCAGCCGTAGCCAGCTAAAATAAGTTGAACAATAAAGAAAATACCGGCAACAACTCCAGCTAATCTGAAAATATTTGTCAAAAGAGTGAATAAACCGGAACCTTCTTGACTGTCGTAGCCGGTAGGATTGGTAATAGTTCCAAAGATTTGGAGCATAAGTTATTATAAACCAGAATCAAGAATTTTGACGCCGGTAATAAGACTAATAATTTGAATTATAAAATAAGCGGAAAAAACAACAGCAAAGCCGATAAGGGCACTGCTGACAGTTTGTTGGGCTTGGGCAGCTTTTTTGGAATCGGAAGAACCGGCATTAATGATGAGACTAATACCACCAAAAATAAGAAGCCCGAGGAAAATAATTCCGGCTATAGTAAGGGAATTTTTGAGAAGAGAACTAATAAGGGGACTGATACTGGTATATTTGGGACCGACAGCAGCGCCACTGTTATCAAGGAGATTGTTGCCGATATCAACTTGAGCCAGAAGAGATGGTTTCATTGGCAAAATTATACCTTAAAGAGGAAAAAAAATGAATTGGTGAAGATGGAAATAGATTTGGTTAAAACAATGCTATAATACGGCACTTTGTTATAAGTTATTCAGTTTATCAGATATCAGATTTCAGTTAATTTTTAAAGTAAAATTAGAGTATGAAAAAAATAACTGCCCTACTATATATAGTATTAGGTTGGAGTTGTTTGACATTAGCAGTCAAAGTTGAAGCAAAAAAGCCGGAGAGACTGGTGACTCCAACGTCGATTCCGACAATGGTATTGGTGAAAAGTTTAAATTTAAGTCCAGCACCGACTGAAACGGTTGCTACGGAGACAGCGGGGGTGAATACGGAAATAACACCGACTTTGGCGCCGGTGGTAAATATAAAGGAAGAACCAAAAAGCACGGGGTTGGAATATAAATCGGAGAAGTGGAATGGTTTAAATACATTAAAAGTGGCGATTGGTTGGGCGGTAGGTAAGGGGATATCAACTAATACACTGGTCTTGTTGTTATTACTGCCGTTGGTGGCGACATTAGTATCATTTTTGCACTACGTGGTGGGTTTGTCGGGATATGGGATTTTTATGCCGACAATGGTGGCGGTAACTTTTTTGGCAACGGGAATACCGGGAGGGTTGGTATTGTTTGGGGTGGTGTTGCTGCTGTCGCTTTTGAGCAAGTCAATTTTGAGACGACTGAAGCTCCATTTTTGGCCGGCGAGATCAATTGGATTGATAATTATTTCTATTGGGACATTTATATTTATGGTGTGGTCATCGGCATTTAGCGGGATTGATATAAGCCAAGTATCGATTTTTCCGATTTTATTCATGATTTTGTTGGCAGAGGAATTTACCAGAACACAGTTATTAAAGAGCAAAAAAGAGGCAAAAAAACTAATGTTGGGAACGATAGTGTTGGCAGTGGCAGGAGCGACAATAATGAACTGGGTATGGATGCAAAACTTGGTATTAGAATATCCGGATTTAATATTAGTTTTAATACTGATAGCCAACTTGGCGGTGGGAAATTATAGCGGAATTCGGTGGTCGGAGATTGCTAGATTCAAAAAAGGGATTAGAGAGAAAAAATAGTTGGCGGTTTGATAATTAAAACCTATGTTTAATCTAAAAAAATATCACCGATTTTTGACAAAGAATGAAAGAAATAAGGTATATTTGCGCAAAAACACGGCGGTGGGCAAGGCGATTGCCGACAGTAAATATCGGACTAAAAAAAAGTTAATGACGGCGGGGGTGTCGGTGCCGGAGTTGATTGCCAGATTTAAAAATCAAGATGATTTGAATAATTTTAAGTGGGAAAAACTGGAGGGAAATTTTGTAATTAAGCCGGAGTCGGGCTATGGGGGAGAGGGAATTTTGATTATCAGGAAGAGGGGAAAATGGGCGGGTGAGTGGTTAAAAATGAATGGGGAAGTGTTGCCAACGGCGGATTTGCAGAGACATTGTCAGGAAATATTGGCGGGAAAATACAGTTTACACAGTATGCCGGATACGGTGTTGGTGGAAGAGCGGATTAAGATTCACCCATTGTTTTTGGCATTAACTAAATCAGGTACGCCGGATATCAGGGTGATTGTTTACAACCGGATACCGGTGATGGCCATGTTTAGAATCCCAACAGAGAAATCGGGTGGTAAGGCTAATTTGCATCAGGGAGCAATGGGGTTGGGAGTAGATTTAGCCACGGGTATAACTACGTTTGGGATTGAAGGCGGGGGAATGACGGTGTCAAGAATTTATGATTTTAATAAAAAGAAAAAGAGAAAAGTTAATGGGATAAAAATTCCATTTTGGCGGGAGATTTTGGAGACGGCGGTAAAGTGCCAGGTGGCGCTGCCGGAGTTAGGTTATATGGGGGTGGATGTAGTGTTGGATAAGGAGAAGGGGCCGGAAGTGTTGGAGGTAAATGCCAGACCAGGTCTGTCAATTCAATTATGTAACCGGGCAGGGTTGAGGGCCAGATTGGAAAAGGTGGATGAAATTGAGGTTAGGAGTGTCGATCATGCAATAACTTTGGCTAAATATTTGTTTGGGGAGAAATTTTTTGAGAAGGTAGAGGAAAAAGAAAAAAACCGATTGATTGAGCCGGTGGAAAATATTAGGGTAAAAATTCCTAAAGGATTTAAACCCGAGTTTGATAAAAATAGGATTATAAAGAAAGGGAAACATCGGATGATTGAGGTGAAGGCCAAGGTAGACACGGGGGCATTGAGAAGTTCGATAGATCATAAATTAGCCAAGGAATTGGGGCTGCTGACTGAGGAGAGAATTTTGTATTATCGTCATTACCGTTCGGCTTTGGGCAGCGCTCACGAAAGACCGGTGGTATGGCTGACATTTTGGCTGAAGGGCAAGAAAATTTCGACAGCGGTAAATGTAGCTAATCGGGAAGGGTTAAGTTCCCAGTTTTTGATTGGGAGAAGAGATTTGACGGGATTTTTGATTAAAAATTAGATTAAAAAATGAAAAAGATGAATAAAATTGCAGTGTTTGGAGGCAATGTGGCGGGGAGTAAATTTTTGGAGCTTAAGGTGGTGGCAGATAAATTGGGGGTGGAATTGGATTTGATTTCATTTAAAGAATTGGCTTTTGAGACGGAGACGGGAAAAGTATTTTTGAGAAATCATGAAATCGGGGATTATGATGTTTATTTTTTTCGGAACAACAAGACTTATTGGGAGGAAACAAGTTTGATTTTGGATCAGTTGGGTGAGGATAAAATTATTATTGATCCGATTATAAAAAGAGGACGGCAGAGTGACGTGTGTAAGGCTCACCAAATGGTGGTTTTGAGTCAGGCGGGGCTGCCGGTGCCAAAAACTATTTATGGGAGTTTAAAATTTTTGAAAAAGGAAGATATAACTAAATTTGAGTTCCCTTTAATTATTAAAGGTAGCCGGGGGGATAGAAGAAGGCAGGTGTTTAAAATTTATGGTCAAAAAGATCTGAAAGAAAAGCTGGAGGAGATAAAAGAAATAGAAAAAATGGGTGAGAATAAATATATGCTGCAGGAATATGTTGTCAACAGCAAGGATTATCGGGTGATGGTGGTGGGAGGAAAGGTGTTGGGGGTAATGATGAGAGCTATCGGGGATAATCCGAGACTTAAGGATGTATTTGAAAAAAGTGATTTGCCAGAGGAGATAAAAGTGATGGCAGTTAGGGCGGCAGAGGTGTGTGGAATGGCAATAGCAGGGGTGGATGTGGTATTTAGAGATGATGAAATAACCAAACCACTGTTGTTTGAAGTAAATAAAACCCCAAATTACACTAGATTTGAAGAAGTAACCGGGTTAAAAGTGGCAGAGGAAGTGGTAAAGTTTTTGGCAGAGGTTGGAAACGAAGGTATTTAATTTTGGTTGAGATGTTGGTAGAATAGGATTACTTTTTGGGTGATTAGCTCAGTTGGTTAGAGCACCGTCCTGATAAGACGGGGGTCGGAGATTCGAGTTCTCCATCACCCACCAGAGTAACGGGGTAAGAATGATAGAATAATTTATGGAAAGAAAAAGGAGAAGATTAACTGGAGTGGTTGGGATTTTGGCAGCGATAGGGGCGGGAGTGATAGTGGTTTTTGGAAACTTGGGTAATTTATTGAGGACAATTAAGTTTGCGGCCAGAAATAAATCATAAATGAAAAAATTAGGAAGGATATTATTTTTTTTGGTGCTGGTCGGATTGGCGGTGGGAATGTGGTTGACAAAAGAGGGTGAATTTTTGAACCCATTATCTTTGAACCGGCAAGGAAAGGATAAAAAGAAAGAGTTGGTAACATTTGGATTTTTGCCAACCTGGATGGTGGGGAAGACGAGAGTTTATGGCAGGGAAGTAAGTCATTTAATATTTTTGGGGGTGGAAACAGAGGAAACAGGTAAATTAATTTGGGATTTTCAGTCGAATAAAATTAATAACGAGTCTTATTTGAGGCAAAAAGAGGAAACAAAAAATCAGGGGGGTAAAAATATTTTGGGAATTAAGTTATTTAAAGACGATAAACTGACAAAACTATTGAGCAGTGAAAATTACAGAAAAAATTTAGTAGAAGAAGTAGGGCGGGTGGTTGAGGAAGAAGAATTTGACGGGGTTAATGTTGATTTTGAGTATCAAGGAAATCCGACAAAAATTTTGGAAAAAAATTTTTTGACATTTTTGGAGGAATTGAGGCAGGCGGAGGTGGGAGAAATAAGTGTGGATGTGTTTGCTAACACGGTAATTAAAGGATCGGCGACAGAAATAGAAGAGTTGGTAAGTAAGGTAGATTATTTGGTAGTAATGGCTTATGATTTTCACCGGCCGGGAGTGGATTATGCCGGATCGGTAGCGCCGTTGGGGTCGAAAGTGGGGGAAAGAAATATTACCGAAGTAGTAGAGAGATATTTGAACTTGCAACTGAACAAAGATAAATTGGTGTTGGCATATCCGTTATATGGCTATGAATGGAAAACTTATACGGATGAGTTTGAATCACAGATAAAAAGAGGATGGTATCAGATGGCGAGTTGGAATCGGGTGAAAAATTTGATTAAGGAGAAAAAAATAGAGGTTAATTGGGATGAGCTGTCAATGACACCCTGGCTGTCTTTTGAAGAGGATGGGGAAACAAGACAAATATATTTTGAGAATAATCAGAGTTTGAGAGCCAAAATTGACTTGGTAAGGCAAAATAAATTAGCCGGTTATGGTTTTTGGGCGTTGGGATATGAAGGGGAAGACAGAAGTATTTGGGGTTATTAGCTGTTTTTTTTGAGCCATTTTTCCCGTTTGAGAAAGAGAAATCCCAAAATAAGAAAGGCGCCGACAATAGTGAGAAAACTTTCAATTTTGTCCAAGCCGTGAGCTAAACCGAGAAAGGCTTCACCCATACTAAAACCAATATAACCAAGAATGATAGAGCGGACGATGAGAGCCAAAAACATCATAGGATAGAATTTTTGGGGCTTGATGCGGAAACCGCCGCAAAAAGCAGAGATAAGAGAGACGGGAACGACGGGGATACAAACGGAAATAAAGATAAAGAGTTCGTCTTTGATAGTTTTTTGGAAGTCGGCTTTGATTTTTTCAATCAGGTTCCAGCTGATGCCGATATATTTACCAAACTTGTTTATAAGCGGACGACCGCCATAGTAGGCAATAAGATAAACAAAGCTGATGCCAATGACAGCGCCAAAGGAGTATGGGAGGGAGACTTGGGTAATAATTTCCCAAATGGTCTGAAAAAAGGGCAGACCGTGCTGGATAAGAAAGGCGCCGCCGGACATGGTAATAATAGGTGAAGGAATGGGAATAATAATTTGTTCAACCACTCCGCCGATGAACATGGCCAAAAGACCATGAGTTTTAACCATATCAAGAATGGATTGAAGTATTTGAGTCATAAAAAGTAGTATACCCTATATGTAAAACAAGTTGTTGACGTTGAGGGAAGATTTAGGTAGAATAAACCCACTTAAATAATGCTAAGGACTAAATTCAACATATTCAAACAAAACCAAGGGAGGGTTGCCGAACGAGGGTAGGGTAAGAAAAGTTGAATTAGCCGAGGGCATTGAACCTTCGGCCAGCCTGCCGAAAAGGCAGGTTTTTTTATGGTTATTTAAGAGCACATTTAATTTTCTGGGCCTGTGGCTCAGTTGGTTAGAGCACTTCATTTGCAATGAAGGGGTCGGGAGTTCGAATCTCCCCAGGTCCACCGGGCGTTTTGTCCACTTCAGCAATGAAGGGGTCGTCACGCCGTTGCGGGACCAGGTCCACACTCTAAGTTTATAAACTTAAAAATTCAAGTTTATAAAGTTTAGGAATAAGAAGATAATTTTTTATCTTCTTAAACTGAACTGAGAACATTAACAATTTATTGAATCGAAGTAATTTTATTTTCAATTTCGTTTTATTCTTGGCAGCTAAATTGAGTTGCCGAAATATTGAGTAAAATTTTAATGAAGCAAATGGCGGATGCCTTGGTTGCTAAAGCCGAAGAAGGACGCGGAAGACTGCGAAAAGTGTTGGGGAGTCGTCAACAGACTTTGATCCAACGATGTCCGAATAGGGAAACCTTGGTCCGAGAAATCGGACTGATCCCGACGCAAGTCGTGGAAGGTAAGTCAGGGAACTGAAACATCTAAGTACCTGGAAGAAAAGAAATCGTAAGAGATTCCGTTAGTAGCGGTGAGCGAAACCGGAAGAGCCTAAACCCCGATTTATCGGGGGGTTGCAGGGTCTGACATAAGAACAGGAAAAATTAGAAAAACACTCTGGAATGAGTGACCAAAGAAGGTGAAAGTCCTGTATTTTTAAATTTAAGTACTGTTTGGTTAGATACCTAAGTACCACAAGACACGCGAAATATTGTGGGAATCTAGGGAGACCAATCTCTAAGGCTAAATACTTTAGCGGACCGATAGTGAACTAGTACCGTGAGGGAAAGGTGAAAAACACCCTAAGTAAGGGAATGAAATAGATCTGAAACCATTTGCTAACAAACAGACAGAGCTGGTGCTTCGCACCCGCAGTTTATAAAGTTAAAAGTTTGTAAAGTTTGTAAAGTAAATATCAAAAATACTTTATGGACTTTATAACTTGATAAACTTTTGAACTTCGAGCGCGGAGCGCGAGTAATGTCGTGCCTATTGAAGAATGAGCCTGCGAGTGTTTCTAGTCATCAAGTTTAAGCTCCGTAACGGAGTGGAGGCGTAGCGAAAGCGAGTGCGAAGAGCGCGATTAGATGGCTGGATATAACCCGAAACCAGTTGAGCTAACCTTGAGCAGGGCGAATTTTGGCGAAAGCCAGGAGGAGGCCCGAACCGGTCATTGCTGCAAAAATGTCGGATGACTTGAGGTTAGGGGTAATATGCCAATCGAAACTGGAGATAGCTGGTTCTCTCCGAAATATATATAGGTATAGCGTCA
>Ga0209718_1000451_pt1 | contig 55939 bp, 43 predicted proteins | sample AD_JPNAS1_MetaG_FD_184420 | JGI IMG/M metagenome (GOLD analysis project Ga0209718, IMG submission 184420) | Active sludge microbial communities of municipal wastewater-treating anaerobic digesters from Japan - AD_JPNAS1_MetaG (SPAdes) (version 2) | ecosystem: Engineered > Bioreactor > Anaerobic...
TATATAAATCGCAAACCATATAAATGTAAAGTACAATTAATTAAGTAATCTCATACGTATTTCAGGAGTCATACATGCGAATAGCTGTCGCAGGAATAGGGTATGTTGGTTTGTCAAATTCGGTGCTGCTGAGCCAGCACAATGAGGTGGTGGCCGTTGACCTTCTACAATCCAAGGTTGATATGATCAACAAGCGCATATCTCCCATCGTCAATGCTGAGATCAGCGAATACCTTGCACATCATGATCTGAAGCTGAGGGCGACCACCGACGGGGATAGCGCCTATCGGGATGCCGACTACGTGATTATCAGCACCCCGACCAATTATGATCCCGACAAGAACTTCTTCGACACTTCCTCGGTAGAAGCGGTGATCCGGCAGGTGATGGCGGTCAATCAGTCAGCCATCATGGTGATCAAGTCCACGGTTCCCGTCGGATTTACAACCGAAGTGAGGAAGAAGTACGGATCGGAGAATATCCTTTTCAGCCCCGAGTTTCTTCGTGAGGGACAGGCATTGAAGGACAACCTGTATCCTTCCCGCATCATCGTAGGGTGTCCCTTGGATGATGCAAGGTTGAAGGAAGCGGCTCACACGTTCGCCTCGTTGCTGGCGGAAGGAGCGATCAGGAAAGACATACCCATACTGATCATGAATCTCACCGAAGCCGAGGCGGTCAAGCTTTTTGCGAACACCTACTTGGCTTTGCGCGTCTCATTCTTCAACGAACTGGATACCTATGCGGAGATTAGAGAGTTGGACACAAAATCGATCATCGAAGGAATCGGGCTGGATCCTCGTATCGGAAATCATTACAACAACCCGTCCTTCGGTTACGGCGGTTACTGCCTTCCAAAGGACACCAAGCAGCTGTTGGCCAATTACGAGAGTGTTCCCCAGAACATCATGACTGCGATCGTTGATGCTAACAGGACTCGTAAAGATTTCATCGCTGAGCGAATTTTGCAGAAAGTAGGTTTTGCTTCCGGCATCGTGGTTGGCATCTACCGTCTGACCATGAAGACCGGATCGGACAACTTCCGAAACTCGTCGATTCAAGGAGTGGTGAAGCGCATCAAGGCGAAGGGAGTCAGGGTGGTGGTCTATGAGCCTGCTCTCAACGAGGACGAGTTCTTCGGCAGCAGGGTCTGCAAAAATCTGGATGAGTTCAAGCAACTGTCAACTATCATAGTAACCAACAGGTATACACAAGAACTTGAGGATGTGAGGGACAAGATATACACACGCGACCTGTATGGGAGGGATTGAATAACAAACATTCACATGAATATCAGAAAAACGGAATGTTCAGACGATTCAATATGTCCATCAGGGCTTTATGGGCTTGTTTGAACAGCTCTTCTCCGGAAAAACCGCGATTGGGTCCGGCGTAGGCAAGATGGGGCTCCAAAGAAAGAACCAAGTCCTTGTTCCGTACGGCGTTCAGGATTCTTTCCAGCTCGACATCGCCATCTCCGGGAAGCACGCGTCGGGGTGAATTGAATTTGGCGTCTTTGATATGCATGTACTCGATATATGGCATTAATAGCGGCAGACAATCGGTAAAGGGTTGTTCGCCTGCTCCGACGAAAGCCGCTCCATCGAATGCACATCTCAAATGTGCGCTATCGACTGCTTCAAACAGTTGTCGTGAGACTTTTCCCGTCTGACCCACCGTGTTGTGGCCACCTTCCATGACCAAGACGGTGTCTGTCCTTTTTGCCCGATCAGCCATGAGCGATAATTTTTCCGAAGAAAGCCCGATCGCTTCATCAATCGTCATATCTTGTTCGTTGAAGAAGGAGAAGATTCTGATATACTCGGTTCCGAGCATATGCGCGATTTCCGATGCTTTTTCAACCTGCTCCACGACGATCGAAGGTGAAATGGAAACGGGTTGTTTGCCGATCGGAGACGATACGCAGGTGATGGTGATTCCCCGATCGTCGGCCTGCTTCCTTATTTCGCGAAGCGTGCGTTCCGGAAGATCCATCACATTGACATCATCGACGGTCCGGACTTCCATGCCCGCAAGTCCCAGCTCCCGCATCACTCTGAACTGATCGCGGAGAGCCGGTGCTATCTCGTCGGCAAAACAACTGATTTTTATGTTCTGTCTCCTCTTTGAAAAGAGAGCGAGAGCTGCCCGTATCGCTACGGGCGGCTTGAGAATTTCAATTTACAGAGCCTTATTCCATTGCTCGGAAGAAATGTGGACGATATGTTCCGTATCGGCAGATGCATGGATGGCATCGCACACCGTGGTAAGGTTGCGCGTGAACGTAAGCGGAACCCGATATTCGCATTTGTGGCGAATCACCTCGGCAATATGGGAATAAATCGCGAATCGATCGCCGTTATACTGACCGGGCAGCGGATAGGTTTTGTTATCGTCTTCCGTTTTGCTCCGATATGCCGTCGGGTCGATCGGTCCCGGATAACTGATCTTATGCACATCGATGGTTCCGTCGGTTACGAAAATCGTTCCTTTACTGCCCTGAACGATCCAATGGGGAAGCTTGTCCACCATGATGCAGTGCTCGCAGTTGAGAATGATTCCGCTTTGGGTCTTCATCATCGCGACGAAGGTATCCTCACAGTCCCCGTCCATGATCACCTGTCTTTTTTCCGCGAAGACCTGCACAACCGGTTCGTCGACCAATGCGAGCAGCTGGCCGAGAAGATGGGGACCCCAGTTGTTGAGGTAGCCGCCACCGAATTCCTTATAGATCTGCCAGTCGTAGCGCTTTCCGAATGTTCCGGCGCGTCGGCGGATCATGTACACTTGTCCGATGTCACCGGAGTCGATGATTTCCTTGATGGTACTCAAGTCGGTGCCCCAGTTCTGCGGCAGGAACGGCATGAGGCTTACCCCGTATTTGGCCTTGGCTTTCTTGGCTTCATCGATGATGAACGCCGCATCTTTCGAATCGAGCGCCCAAGGCTTGGTAATCAAGACGTTCTTGCCTGCGCGCAGACAGTCGGCAGCGACCTTCGTATGAGAAACGCTGTCGGTGAGGACGACGATATATTCGACGTCGGTAGCGAGCAGCGCTTCGCTACTTTCGTATGCTTTGCAGTCTGTGTGACCGTTCAGATAGAAAACCTTTGCAAGCTTTTCAGCTCTGTCGTACACGAGGTCATAGGTGCCTGTTACGATGAATTCCGGATGTCTGAGCAAGATCGGCGTATGAAGTTCATTCGCGTTTTTCCCGCATCCGATAATGGCTGTCTTAATGCGTGCCATGATGTCCCTCCCTTATGAACAAAATTGTCGTTTTAACTGTGTCAGTGCGTTTTTCAGGCTGTCCGGGCCTGTACCGCCTTTTGATTCAAATGAAATGGTTTCGTCATATCCGAGCTCTTTCAGAATCTTCAGCGCTTTTTGAAGGAATTCGCTGAATCCATCTTCCGGAAGCATGCGGTCCATCTCGCAAATATGCACGTGATGAAGCATGGGGCGGACATCCCTGAGATCTTCCGGGTTCTCTTCGTTGTACTGCATGTGCATGAGGTCGGCGAGCAGCCGGATCTCCGGCTTGTTGATTCGATTCACGAAATATTCGCCGTCCTTCACCGTCAGAAGGATGTTGCCGGATTGTTTGCGTATAGGCTCCATCACGATCATAATGCCGTACTTCCGACAATACGGGATGATCAACTCTTCGATGACCTCGCACATCTGATCATACCCCCGCTCAAGACCCCAGCCGTCGGGGATGTTTCTTGAATTGTTGCTTCCGAATACGATCTTTTTCACTCCCATGCGTTGTGCACGACCCATCGCCTTGTCCAGATACGCGTCGATTTCGGCTTTGTTTACCGACGGTCCGGTAACCTTGATGCGGCCGGGGAAAAAATTGCAGCTGCAGTCACAGGCGAGACCAAGACGCTTGAGCTCCGCCAAAAGCACTTCGAAATCATCATCGCTGAGCGTTTCGATCATCATCAGCGGAAATTCGACGAAATCGAATCCTGCTTCCTTTATACGCTTGAGGAGCTCGTACTCCACCCTGTCGCGTGTCGCCGTCGCGATATCCGTACACATTCCGTAACGCATGGTAAACCCTCCTAATAACAAATCAATCAAACGATATACCCGACAGCTCTCGGCAGCCACATCGTAAGGGGCGGCCAGAACGTGATGAGCACCAGCGCAACCGTCATGAATGCAAGCTGGGGCAGCAAGGCTTTCGTCAATCGCTCCATGCTTATGTTTCCCACCGAGCAGCCAACGAACAGAACCTGCCCGACCGGCGGGGTAAGCAGTCCGACACCGAGGTTCAGAATCAACATGATGCCGAATTGAACCGGGTGCATGCCGAGCTTGGTAATTACCGGCAGTAAAATCGGAACCATGATATAGATGATGGAAACCATATTCATGAACATCCCCATGATCAACAAGATTCCGTTGATGATGAGGAGCATCAAGACCTTGTTTTCCGTTATTGAAAACAGACCGGCGGTTACGATCTGCGGAATTCTCAAGTACGTGATGACCCAGCTGAACGCGGTTGCACAGGCTGCGAGAATCAGGACCGAACCGATGGTCTTGATCGTGTTTGAAAAAGCTTCGTAGAGATCCCTTCTCGTTCCGGCACGTTCGATCACGAAGGTGAAGATGAAGCAGTAGACACACGCCGCGGCTGCGGATTCGGTAGCGGTCATCCATCCGAAGAGCACTCCTCCGACGACCACTATCATACAACCGATGGCCGGAAGCGATTTCCAAAGCGCTCTGACGAAATTACTCCATTTGAACGGTTCGGCAACGGGGTACTTGCGTCTTTTCGAAACAATGAAACAATAGACCGCAAGACAAAGTCCGAGCATGATCCCGCTGAGATACCCACCCATATAGAGTGCAGCGATCGATACGCCTCCGGCGGTGACTGCATAGATCACCAGATTATGACTCGGCGGGATGATGATTCCCTGAATTGATGAAGTGCAGGTGAGCGCCACTGAAAAATCTTCATCATATCCTGCTTCTTTCATCAGCCTGATGACGATTGACCCGATTGAGCTGACATCGGCTACCGCAGATCCGGATATGCCTCCGAAAAACATCGAGTCGACGACGTTCACCATCGCAAGACCGCCCGGCATCCAGCCGACCAGAACGTTTGCAAGTCCTACTATGTTGGTCGCCATCGATCCTATGCTCATGAACTCTCCCATCAGCATGAAACAAGGAACCGCCAGAAGCGAGTAGTTGGCCATTTTGTAGAAGATAGCCTGAAACACCACCAGCAAATTGATATCCATGAATAAACAGGTGAAAACGGCAGCAAGACCGAGTGAGTAGGCAATTTCCACTCCCATGAGCAACATGAAGATGAAAGAACCGCTCAGAACAATAATTCCCATCGTCATTGTGTTCATTCAAACACCTCCAGTTCTTCAGCATCATGTTCATGACGATCAGTAAATATCCTTTTCGTATCGAACAAAAGGAAAAGCAGGCAAAACACTCCGGTAAGCAGACCCGGCAGAACCTCCCACCTGAACGATAGGTTGATCGCGCCGAAACGTTGTTTTGTGGTAATAAAGATCAACAATCCGTAGTAGGTCATCAGCATGAAAAACACCAGTTTGAGAAAATATCGGATGATTCCAAAGGCCCGCAACAGCTTGGGGGGAAACATGGTATCGATAAACGAAAGACGGACATGAGTGCGATGGTATTCTGCAATACACGAACTGAATAAACCGACCCAGACAAGAAGAAATAAAGAGAATTCTTCAGACCATGACGGGGTAACATTAAAGAAGTACCGGCCTATTATCACAATCAGCAATACAACTATGATGAGAAACAAAGCTACGATGCATATCCAGTTGGCAACATTGTAAACCGCTTTCCTAATCTTTTCTAACATATGGTTTCATCCTCTATATCAGTCCCAATCACACCCTCTTCTCGTCTGAAGAGTATGTCATTATCAAAGCAGGCCTTGAGAATATCCGAATCGATATCTTCTGAACCGAATGCCGCTAACCCATTAACCGCCTACCGTACTTTCTACCAATAAGACCCGGTCATGGATATGTGTATAAACACCGCGGCATACGCTTAAACCAACATTGCACGTCTGGTTGTCATCAAACAAAGTGCATTCGATTGGGGGATGGCGATTACACCACCCCCCCAATCATCAATCCTACTTGTAACTCTGAATCGTGCTGATGAAATCCGGTCTCACATTGGATGCATATTTTGCATAAAGACCTTTACAGGAATCGAGCCACGCCTGTTTGTCGGTACACGGCGTAAACGTGACACCCTTGCCGGTGAGAAAAGCCTTGTTCTCTGCAATCTGTTTTTCAGTTTCCGCCTGGAACCAGTCGCAGGCTTCCTTGAGCGATGCGGTCAACATCTCCTGTTCAGCCTTGGTGAGCTTGTTCCAGAGTGCTTCGTTCATGAGAAATACGGAACTTCCGACGACGTGTTCGGTTTCAAGAATATACTTTACCTGTTCGTACCAGTTGTTGTTTCTCATTCCTGAAAGAGTGTTTTCACAACCGTCGAGAACACCCGTCGACAAAGCAGTATAGATCTCACTGAATGCAAGCGGAGTCGCACTTGCCCAGCAGTTGATCATGTCAATCTTGATATCAGACGTTTCGGAACGGATCTTCAGCTTTTTGAAATCAGGCAGAGTATTGGCCGGTTTCTTGGTGAACATATTGCGCGCCGGAGTACAGATGTAATTATAAAGAGAACGGATGGTTCCATCTGATTTCTCCAAAACCAGATCGCCCAAGCTTTTACCATAATCACTGTACAGGAAGTCCAATCCACCCTGTACACTCTGGAACAGGAACGGAAGACCGAGGGCCGTGTATTCGGGAATCTTGATTCCTCGGTTTGCCAGATTGGCCGGGTTGATGCGGATGATCGATACGGTACCCAGCCGAAGCATCTCCATGGTGTCCGCTTCCCCGCCAAGCTGTCCTGAACCGAAGACATTCACTTCGATGCGACCGTTGGATCTTTCTTCCACAAGTTCTCCAAACTTTACAAGCATCTGACAGGCGAGATCCGAATCAGCATTGATTTCAGGAATGGACATCGAGATCTTTTCTGTGGCTGCCGCTTCTTTTGCTCCGGCAGCGAACAGCATGGCAAATGTTGCCAGCACCACGAATAAGAGCGCTACGACTTTCTTCATTGTAATACCTCCAATTTGTTACAAAATAAGTTGTAAACTCTGTGTCGAATCTCCATATATTTCGAGGCTAACATTGGCATTAGCGTTTCACAATACAAATTTAGGCTTACTTTTTATCGGTTTTTTTGTGGTATGGCGAGCTGTGTCGCCCCATGAACTCAATCAAACCGGGAAACACCTTATGACGCATTTCACTGTCGTCATCATCTTGAATTATCAATGAGCTCACTAGAATCTTTTGTAAGTGCATCGAGCGAGACATGCAGCCTGAACAGATCCGCAAATTCGGTTTTGGTGGAAACCCCTGCGTTTTTATAGAGCTTTTTCAATCGGTAATTGATGGTACCCGGAGCGACCGCGAGCTCTTCGGCCAACTTTTCGTTGCTATCATTTTTCATCACTCCGGTAATAATCATCATATCGAGCGAATCGCACTGGGCAAGACAACAATGGATCGCCCGAATGGCGTTGATGCCATTTGCAACGCAGGGGGCACAACCGTCATACTCGGATTCAAAGTCATTTTGTCCGGTTTCGTCATCTTGCTCGACTACCGGAAGAAATCCCGTACTGCCGCGCGGTTTGATCGTACTGCGCATCGTCGTCACGATCGATTCGACATTGGGATTCTGATTGAGCGTTTTCCAGATATCGAACACCTGTTTTCCCGCTTCATAATAGGAACGGGTCGCCGACGTCAGAGACGGGCATGTATAACGGCAGAGTGAGATATCGCCAAGGCCCGCCACGAACAGCTGCTCGGGAATCTTGATGTTGTGGTCTCTGGCATAGTTGATGATGTACGCCGCCGAAAAATCGTTCGAACAAATCACCCCGTCATACATTTCCATGCGCATGAGAAAATGTTCCGTGGGATTGTGCGAATCGACATCACGGAAGTACACGTCGGCATACGAGGTATTCATGTTCAATTGCCTAGAGGTCATCAGAAAACTTTCGAATTTGGTAACGTCGTTGCTGCTGTTGGAATTGATATCGACCAATGCGATGCGTCTTCGGTTATGGTAATGGAAATAGCGCACCATCGCCTCAATGGTCGATCTGCTGCCGTACATCGTACCGCTGATATCCTCTCCGTAGTTGCCGGGAACGGCACCGATGAGGATGATCCTGAAAGCGCGTCTTCTTGCAGCCGAGATGGTTTCCCGTATCCAGTTTTTTGTGGTGCCGAGAATGACGATCGCATTTGAGCTGGGCTCTATATCCTTCACCGACGCCACTTGCTTTACGGTATATTTTTGCTTCGTTGCAACGCTTTCCAAGCCTTCTATGCTTCTTGCAAACCAGAATGGGATTATATAACTTGCTTCTACGAGAAGAAATATAGTCGTCTTGCCATCTGCTGAAGTTGTCATGTTCCTCCTTAGAAGCTCATTCGTCAAAGCTACCGACACAACCCGAATTATAGCATGCATACAAAAAATCACAAAATATTTAGCCCGTTTTTTGTATTGTTCCCTATTTTTCTTCCCAATATGATGGAAATGCCTGACAAGATATTTTCAGGTCTTCAAGGAGAGACCACGTGACCGCTTTCATCACAAATATACAGAGATTCTCGCTTAACGACGGACCCGGAATCCGTACGACCATATTCTTCCAAGGTTGCAACATGGATTGCTCATGGTGCCACAATCCCGAAACGCTCCCCCATCGGCCGGTATTGATGTTCTATGAGAACAAGTGCATCGGATGCGGAAAATGTTTCGAGGTATGCCCCGAAGGAGCCCACAGAATCGTGGACGGGAACCATGTCGTCGACCGTACGTTATGCACTTCATGCGGAACATGCACCGAATCGTGTTTCGCGGGTGCTCTCGTCATGAGCAGCCGGAAATATACCGTCGAAGAAGTCATGAATGAAATCCGTCAGGACAAGCTCTATTACGATCTGTCGGAAGGAGGTGTTACCTTTTCCGGCGGCGAAGCCACTTTGCACATGGCTTTTGTCGAAGCTTTGGCAGATGCCTGCCATGAAGAAGGCATCAAAGTAGCGATAGAAACGAATATGGCGATCCCCTTTTATCATATAGAGAGCATGCTGAAAAAGATGGATCTCATCATGTGCGATCTAAAGCATGTCAATACTTCCATCCACAAGCAGTTTACCGGCCTCGAAAATCAGATGATTTTCAACAACGTCGGTCGTGCAAGCCTGCTCGGCATTCCGATGATCGTACGTACTCCGTTGATTCCCGGAGCAACCGACTCGATTGAAAATCTCCATGCAATCGCTGAATTTGTTTCGAAGCTGAAGAACATCCTCTACTACGAACTGCTGAATTTCAATCCTTTGGGAGGCTCAAAACGAATCGCCATCGACGCCGAGGATTCTTTCGAAGCATGCAGACCGTTCTCGGACAAGCAACTCGAAGAGATCAAAGCCAAGCTTGAGGATACCGGAGTCAGCATCAAAGTCAGCTGAAGGAGCATTATCATGAGCAAGATTCATTATATAAACGAATTTGACGAAGACAGAACATTCACCTTCGACGAACGGATAGCTCTATTGAGAAAGCGCAAGATAGTCCAGACTGAAGAAAAAGCCAAACAAGGCGGAGCCGATGAGGACGACTACGGTCTCATCGTTCAGGACGAGTTCGTCTACCAACTGAAACCGAACCATCCGAACGGATCGATATACGGGTATCGCGCATGGACGGAAAACTATTGTTCGATCCTTGCAGAACATCCCATATATGTCGATGCGCTCGATGCGTTCAGCGCAAAGGGATTCTTCTTTCTTGAGCGGCTCAGACCGAAAACCAAAAAATGGAACCCCGATTATCCGTACGACGATCTTCAAAAGATATTCGACCGCTACCAGATCATCAGCGGCATCGACAACTGCCATCATTTTACTCCCGACATCCAAATCGGACTCGATCTCGGTTGGGGCGGGATCTTGCGGAAACTGAAAGAACAAAGAGCGTTGCACGATGAAACGCATCATGAATTCTATGATTCGGAAATCGCGGTCGTCGAGCACATCATCGCATTCATCCGCCGTGCAGGAGATGAGATTGAAGCCTTGGCATGTCAGGAAAAGAACAGACAGCTTGCCGAAAACCTGCATACGATGGCCGCGATCAATCACAGGCTTGCCACCGAACCGCCGAAAACGTTCCGCGAGGCCATTCAATGGAACAATTGGTTCAGCATGCTGAGCCGTACATACAACCGGGGAAGTTCAGGCGGACAGATCGAGGATCTGTTCAATCCCTTCTATGAACGGGACGTCGCTTCAGGAATCCTGACTGATGAAGAGGCGATATTCTACCTCGCCTGCATGTTTCTGCAGGACAGCCGGTATTGGCAGCTCAGCGGACCCGATGAGCACGACAATGATAAAACATGTCATTTGAGCTATCTGGCTCTCGACGCTGCGGACAAGATAAATATTGCGACGAACCTCACCATCCGAGTCCACGACAAGCTCGATCCGGCGTTTTTCGAGAAGTCGGTCGAGTACCTGTTTAAAAACAAGCAAGGCTGGCCGCGTTATTCAAGCGACAAGGCGTTGATGGAAGGCTTCATGCGTTGCGGATACAGCAAAGAACTTGCACGCAAGCGCGTCGCTGCAGGTTGCCACTGGATGTGCATACCGGGCATGGAATACACGATGAACGACACGGTGAAGGTCAACCTCGCCATGGTGTTCCAGGTGGCATTTCAGGATATGATGGCCAATGCCGACCAGACCAGACCGAGCATCGATGCGTTGTGGGAACAGTATCGGAAGCACTTGAAAATGGCCGTCGATGCCACCGGCAGGGGAATCATCCATCACCTCACGCATCAGACCAAAAGCCAGCCGGAACTGATTCTGAATCTGTTCCAGCACGGTCTCATAGAAAAAGGCGTCAATATCACGGATGGCGGAGCGAACTATTACAATATGTGCATCGACGGGGCCGGCCTCGCCGTAGCGGCGGACAGCTTTGCGGCCTGCCAGCAGCGTATCGACAAGGAAGGTCGGCTCACCTATGAAGAACTGACGAACCATCTTGATGCGAATTTCGAAGGCGAGAACGGAGAATATGTCCGGCAGATGCTGTTCCACAGCGAGCGGTACGGCGGTGGCGGCGATTCGCTCGGAGACAAGTGGGCCGTAAAGATTTCCAAGCTGTGGACCGGCTTGGTAAGAGATCTGGTCGAACAGCATAAGGACAATCCGAAGAATGTCAACTTCATTCCCGGCTTCTTTTCCTGGTCGAACACCATTCTGCTCGGGTCGATTCTCAAGGCGACTCCGAATGGACGCAAAGCGGGAGAACCGATCAATCACGGAGCGAACCCGAACGGCGGATTTCGCAAAGACGGGGCCGTTACCAGCATGTGCAACTCGATCGCGGCCATACAGCCCGGTTACGGAAATACCGCTCCGGTTCAGCTCGAGATCGATCCCCAGATTGCCAACGATCCGGAGGGCGTAAAGAAGATGTGCGCCATGATTCTCGGAATCATGAACTCGGGAAACACGTTGCTCAACATCAACATCATAGATGCCAAAAAGATCCTTGAAGCACATAAGGATCCTTTCAAGTATCCGGATCTTGTGGTGCGCGTCACCGGATTCACCGCGTTCTTTTCCATGCTGAGCGAAAAGTTCCGCGAATTGGTGATCGAGCGGGTGAAGGCGGTGAATGCCGACTTGGAATATTGATATATAAGTTTTGATAAGAACATGAGGAGGAATGTCAGATGAGAGAAGTACCGAAGATGACCGTGGACTTCAATGTCAAAAAGAACGGGAGCGTTGCCCTTTTACCCGGATGTATTCCCGGAGCGACACTGTATCACCACTCTGTGATGGCCGGTTCCACCCTTTCACTCGAACCGGGGCCGTTCCACCATATCTTGATACTCATTTCGGGTGATGTGGAATTCAGTACAGACGGCAACAGCTACATATTCCATGAAAGAGTCTCTTTTGTTCCAAATCCGAAGCTTTCGGTCGATATCAAAGCGCTCACCGATTGTCACTTGATCGAGGTCCGCTGGGAGTGGCAGGAAGGCGACGACGAACTGGCGGCCGAATACAAAACCCAATTCCCGCACATCCAGATCTACCGCAATGCGAAACAGTATCGCGACAGAAACAAGAGCGAGAAGACCATCAGCCGCTCGGTCATCGACCAGAGAATCATCCCGAGGTTCGCATTCGGATCGGTGGAAACGTATGGGGTCGACGCGATCAAATCGCACGACCACCCCATGCTCGACCAGTATTTCTTCAGTTTCCCGGAAAATGAGATGGACGTGCTCATCGATTTCGAGCCGATCCCCATGAAAGGGAACGAACTGCTGTACATCCCGCTCGGTTCCATGCACGGTGTGGACGTCAAAGAGGGACAGCACTGCCATTATCTGTGGATTGATTTCTATCCGGATAACGAGCTTGCTCTCAAACGGCTCGACGCTTCGCATATCCCGACCGGCAAACACGTCGAGTTCGACCCCAAGACGGGCAAACTCAAGAAAGAATAGCCGGGGGTGTTGTGGTGAGCTATACCGCACCCGTGAAACTTGCTTCCGCTCGTGCATGGAGAACCTATACCGGCGGAAGCAAAATAGATGAAATCCACGGAATATTCGACGGAAAAGACTCCCAATTTCCCGAAGAATGGATCATGTCGACGGTTGTCGCGCGCAATGTGGGGCGTGAAGAGTTCGTCCATGAAGGACTGAGTTTTCTTGAACATTCTCAGGAATCCCTTCGCGATTTCATAGCTCGCAATCCGAAAGACGCACTTGGAACAACCCATTTCGATAGCGTCGGAGACACTACCGGGGTCTTGGTGAAGATCATCGATGCAGCTGAGCGTCTGGCGGTCCAGGTCCATCCGAACAAGCAGAAGGCGAGAGAACTTTTTCATTCCCGATTCGGGAAAACCGAATGCTGGCACATCCTCGGAGGACGCGATATCGGCGGCCGACCCTACGGCATTTATATGGGATTCAAGGAAGGCATCACGAGGAAAGAGTGGGAACGCTGCTTCTATGAACAGGATATTCCGGCTCTTCTCGGTCATATGCACTATTTCGATGTGAAACCCGGGGAAACATATCTGATCAAGGGCGGTGTTCCTCATGCTATCGGACAAGGATGTCTGCTCATTGAAATTCAGGAACCCACCGACTACACGATACGGGTGGAACGCACTACCCCGTCGGGTCTATCCGTTCCACCCCAAGCGTGCCATCAGGGCATCGGTTTCGAGCGCATGTTCGATTGCTTCGAGTATGATGGAATCTCTCGAGAGGAAGCATATGGCAGATGGTGCATCCTCCCGAAGATTCTGCAACAGACCGATGATTTTACGAAAAGCCTGCTTATCGGGTACGAGGATACCACCTGTTTCAGATTGGAACGCTACGATATGACGGGCAAGTGTGAAATACGGACTGACGGAATATTCTGTGGTCTCTATATCTATTCCGGTTCAGGCAGCATCATATCCGAAGATCTTGTGCAGCATATCAAAGGCGGCGATCAGTTTTTCATTCCGGCAAAGTGCGACTCGTTCACGATCGAAGCCGAAAAAGACCATCCGATTTCAATGTTCAGATTCTTCGGACCGAAGCGGTAGGTGAAGTGATGGATGATGTTGAACGAAGAGCGGCTGAAATACCCGGCAGTACCATCATAATGGCTGCCGAATACGATGTCGTCGTGATCGGCGGCGGCATCGCAGGCTGTGCGGCGGCTCTCGCGTCGAGAAGAAAAGACAAGAAGGTTCTCCTGCTGGAGAAACTCACGGTGCTCGGAGGCCTGGCGACGACGGGTCACATCGTTATCTACCTTCCCCTCGACGACGGGTATGGACGACAGGTGATCGGGGGCATCAGTGAGGAGCTTTTGAGACTGTCGATGAACTATGCATATTACGCCGGCGACATCTCTCTATGGAAAGAACAAGGCAGGCGCTACGAGTGCAAGTATAACGGACCAGCCTTTTCTTTGGCTCTTGAAGAATCATTGCTTGCCGAGGGCATCGACATCCTGTACGACACGCTGTTCGTCGGTTCAGAAATTGAAGACGGTGTCTGCAAGGCGGTCATCACCGAAAACAAGTCGGGTCGCAGCAGATACCGCTGCAAGGCGGTCATCGACGCATCGGGAGATGCGGAAGTGTTCGCTAGGGCGAACGAACCGTGCATGGCCGCCAAGAACAGCTTGGCGATCTGGAGCTACTGTACGCAAGGTGCGGACGCCCAATATCAGAAGCGAGGGGGTCCCGACGGACCCGGCCTGAGTCTGGTCAGTTTCGGAAAAATCGATACGCAGGCTTTCAAGCATACGGTGACGGTCCCCTATTACGGAGATACCGCCGAAGGGATCAATCGTTTCATCATCGACGGTCATGCGCGATTGCTGAACCATATGAAAGCGCATGACGACTTCGTTCCGGCATCGCTTCCTGGGATGGCCCAGATACGCATGGCGCGCAGGATCGTAGGAAGGTATGAGCTTTCCGACAAGGATGCCGGAAGACATTTTGAAGACAATATCGGCGGCACGGGGGATTGGAGAAAACCGGGACCCGTGTATGAGATTCCCTACAGAACGCTCATGACGAGGAACCTGAAGAACGCACTTGCCGCAGGACGCTGCATATCCTCAAGCGGCGAGGCATGGGAGCTGACCCGCTGCATTCCTCAGGCGGCATTGACGGGACAGGCTGCGGGAACCGCGGCGGCGATCGCCATCGAACGATCGCTCTCCGTCCAGGATATTGATATCCGTCAGTTGAGAGAAACGTTGAAACGTGACGGGATGATTCTCGATGTCAACCAATGAGAAGTTGGAGCGCCGCATGGAGAATACAGTCAGAATAGGGATCGTCGGATGCGGAATGGTGGCAAGATACCATGCGAAAGCGATCGCCGAAACGCCGAACGCCATGCTCATCGGCGCTTGTAGCAAAAGCCTGTCGAGCACACGGACATTCTGTTCTGAATTCTCGCAAGTCCGTGCATACAATAGTTATGACGAAATGCTCGCGGAACATGATATCAACACGGTCGCTGTATGCTCCCCGACCGGGAATCATTACGAGCAAGCGAAAAGAGCGCTTGAAGCCCATAAGCACGTGGTCGTCGAAAAACCGATCTGCATCACGCTTCGCCAAGCTGACGATCTGATCCGTTTTGCTGATGAAGAATCCTTGAGCCTATGCGTCATCTCGCAGACGAGGTTTTCCGATTCCGCGACGATCATAAAACAGGCGATCGACAATGGTGAACTGGGAAGACCGATATCAGCTTCGCTGATGATGCGTTACATGCGCACTCAGGCTTATTACGATCAGGCGGACTGGAGAGGCACGTATGCGTACGACGGCGGCGGAGTGCTCATGAATCAAGGCATCCACGGAATCGATCTCCTTTGTTATTTCATGGGAAAACCCCAATCGGTAACGGGGTATGCCAAGACCATGCTCAGATCGATCGAAGCCGAAGATACCGCTGTTGCCGCTATTGAATTTGAAAACCAATCCGTTGCGGTGATCGATGCGACCGTCTGTTCTCAGCCTCCGTTTCCCAAACGATTCATCCTTTGCGGGGAAAAGGGAACGATCATCCTCGAGGATGACGCGATCACCTTATGGAATCTGCCGACTCCCTGCCCGATTGAGATAAAAGCGAGTGCTGGCGGTTCGTCATCCGCCGATCCGAAAGGCATCACTCATATATACCATGCCAGAGAATACCGGAACATCGTCAGGCATCTGCTGAACGGAGAAGCTTTACTCATCGACGGTCGTCAGGGCAGGATTCCGCTGTCGGTGATTTTGGGAGTATACGAGTCATCGAAAACCGGTAGGAAGGTACTGTTATGAAATATGCATTGATCGGTTGTGGAAGAATCAGCACCAACCACATACGGGCGGCTGTCCATAATAGTCTTGAAATCGCGGGAGTCTGCGACATCGTGGGCGAGCGCATGGATGCGGTATTGGCAAAGAACAGCCTAAATACCGATTCCACCATCGCCCGATATCATGATTACGAACGGATGCTGAAAAATCTGAAGCCGGATCTCGTCAGCATCGCGACCGAAAGCGGAAAGCATGCCGAAATCGCCATTTCCTGCATCAATCACGGGTGCAACCTCATCATCGAAAAGCCGATCGCGATGAGTCTTTTCGATGCCGATAGAATCATCGAAGCTGCAAAGAAAATGCGGGTGAAAGTCGCCGTATGCCATCAGAACAGGTTCAACATTGCGGTTCAGAAGACGAGAAAAGCGCTTGAAGCGGGACGTTTCGGGAAACTCAGCCATGGCTCGATTCACGTCCGCTGGAATCGGAATCGGGAATATTATACCCAGGCTCCATGGAGGGGGACGTGGGAGGAAGACGGTGGGTGCCTGATGAACCAATGCATCCACGGCATTGATCTGCTCCTGTGGATGATGGGTGATGAGATCGAGTCCGTCTATGGAGCGACGCGGCGGAGGTTTCACGATTATCTGGAAACCGAGGACATCGGCATGGCGCTCGTACAGTTCAAGAACGGTACACTCGGAACCATCGAAGGTACTACGAACGTCTATCCGAAGAATCTTGAGGCGACGCTCTGTCTGTTCGGAGAAAACGGAACGGTGAAGATCGGCGGAACCAGCACCAATACCATCGAAGTCTGGAATTTTGTCGATGCTTCAGCTTCCGAAAACGAGACACTGATTGAAAAAACCGCAGATATCTATGGCAACGGCCACTTGCATCTCTTTGCCGATGTCATCGATGCCATCGTCAATGACAGAGATCCGTATGTCGACGCGTATGCCGGCAAAAAGGCCCTTGAAGTGATCCTGGCCATCTATAAGAGCCAGAAGACAGGACTACCGGTTACCTTTCCCCTTGATGATTTTGCAAGCACCGACATGATTGGAACGTTCTGAATATGAAGCCAGTATGCTTGGAGTTGATGAGTGAAGGTATTTATATAGTGATGGCAAGGTGGTACGATATCGGTATATCGAGTTCATCGTGACCAATTAGTTCAGGCTTTAAAGGTTCATCAAATCGAAACCCCTCACATAGCTGAAGAAGTACTTGCGAAAAAGTCGGATTTCTACCGATTCCAAGTTACTCCGTTCGGTGAGCATGTAAGATTTGAGGCAGTGTCGACTTGGGCGTATGGGTGGATATCAGAACGCCACCAATAGTCGTGCCAGCGCACAATCTCTTCGCTCCACGCCAGATATAACTCATAGGAAGGATCCAACTGAGACGGATGGATGAATTCTTGCGGCTAATCACCCTTGCTTGAAACAAGCAATACCATTTTTTCCAGGATGACATCCTCTGCGATGACGTTCTTGTAACGCGACTGGTGGAATACGAAGCCGACATCCACTTCATGGTTATTGATCATGTTGTAAATCCCGGGGCTTTGATGGGTTCTGATGCGCAAATCGACATGAGGGCTAGAGTGGAGCAACTTCTCGTACAAGGGGCTTAACAGGTAGATATTCAAGCTGGACGTCACCGACAGCGGCATCCCCGTCAGCGCCATCGTTACCGGGGCGAACCTGCATGACAGCCGGGCGGCCATCCCCTTGGAGCGGATGACCGGACAGCGGATCAGACACCTGTATTCGCTGATGGACAGCGCCTACGATGCGAAGCCTATCAGGGACTTCATCACCGACAACGGAAGGATACCCATTGAGGTATCACGTGCGTGTTCGATCCACTCATATCATTTTCTTGTGGATTCCCGTGTTGGTGATATATAATGAGTTAACGTGCACGCAAAAAAGGGGCATGTCGATGACTCATAACAAAACGCAAACCGGAAACCTGTTCCTTGTCATCCTTATCATCATGGTCGCATCCTGTCTTGTCGGATGCGGCGCTCAGAAGAAGCCTGCTCAATTTGAAGAACATGACGGGATCATCGTAGGGTTCTCCCAGATCGGTGCTGAAAGCGCCTGGAGAACATGCAACACCCGCTCCATTCAGGAGGCTGCGGCCGAACGGGGGGTGCAGCTGGTGTACGACAACGCTGAACAGAAACAGGAAAACCAGATCAAAGCCCTGCGTTCGTTCATCGCCTATCAAGTCGATGTGATCGTCTTCGTGCCGATCGTCACGGATGGCTGGGACAACGTGCTCCAGGAAGCCAAGGATGCCGGAATACCCGTGTTGGTCACCGACCGGAAGATCCGTGTCGAGGATCCCTCGCTCTATTCGGGATTCATCGGCACCGACAGCATCACGGAAGGCCGGAACGGCGGACTGTTCCTATTGAACAAATTCAAAGCCGAACGCGACCGGTTCGAGGAAACCGGAGAACACATCAACATCGTGGAGATGTTCGGGACGGAAGGCTCCTCCGTCGCCATCGGACGAGCCGAAGGGTTCCGACAGATTCTGGATGACCATCCGGAGTTCCGGATCATCTACAGCAAGTCGGGTGATTTCCTCCGTTCAAGGGGGTATGAGCTGGCCGTCGAGTTTCTCGAGCAATATGACGACATCGACGTCATTTTCTCCCATAACGACGGGATGACCCTGGGAGCGATCGAGGCGATGGAAGAAAGAGGAATCCGACCCGGCATCGACATCGTCATCGTAACGATCGATGCCCAGCAGGCGGCGATCGATGCGCTCCGTGAAGGCAAGGTGAACTGCGTCATCGAGTGTAACCCCAAGACCGGTCCGGAGATCATCGAACTGGCAGAGAAGCTGGCGGCCGGCGAAAGCATTCCGAAACTGCAATACGTGCATGAAGAAGTGTTCTATGAAACCGACGACCTCTCCCTCGTCGCGCCCCGCGGATATTAGCATGAAGAATCGGATGACCCTTATTGACAAGATCTTCTCGGCGTTCAAGATCCGAAGCATCAAGGAGAGTATAAAGATCTCCTATGTGATCATCATTCTCCTGATGATCACTCCCCCGGTCATCACGATCGGCTCCTTCGTCATCCAGATGGTCAGATACGACCTCATCATCACCAACGTCAGCAAGGCGAACCGGCTCAACCAGACGGTGAAGATGGATGTCTCCAACGAAATATGGGACATCGTGGCGGGAAACAAGAAGTTCAATGAAGGCGATCAATACAAGATCATCGACGGAATCAACGAGAGTCTGGAAGACATCATGAGCACCACCGAAGAGCGGGAAAACCGACAGATGCTCGAGGTGGCCGGTCGGGCGGTCGATACGCTGAAGCGGAACGTGGATCGTTTGGGAAGCCAGATGGCGAGCAGTTCTCCGGTGAGCGAGAATGAGGAGATCCTCGAGGAGATCCGGGGAGTGTCCGCCCTGATCTCGGACATCCTCCAGGATTTCATCGTGCGGGTGATCGAGTCGGCGACGATTACGAATGAGCATCACAAGCGGATCACCCTCGTCCTTACGGTCATCCAGGTTTTTACCGTCTTTCTCGTTGCGATCTTCGCCGTCTTCACCCAGCGCTCCGTAACCGCCAGCATCAACGATCCCATCAAACGACTTGAACACCTTTCAAAACGAATCGCCGAAGGTGACTTCACCGCCAGAGTGCAGCTTCCTCAGGTGAGCGAGCTTGACGGGCTGACCGACAACCTGAACATCATGGCGGTCAAGATCCAGGCCCTGATCGAAGAAAACATCCGCAAGCAGCAGCTCATCCAGAAATCGGAGATGAAGGCCCTTCAGGCCCAGATCACGCCACACTTTCTCTACAACACGTTCGACACGATCGTCTGGCTTTCCGAAGAAAAGAAGAATGACCAGGTCATTGACATAACACGCTCTTTTTCAAACTTTTTCAGAATCTCTCTCAACAAAGGCAAGGACTTTCTGACGGTCAGGGAGGAGTTTGAACATGTCAAAAGCTATCTGAGCATCCAGAAGATCAGATACCGGGACATCCTGGATTATGAAATCGAGTACGCGCCCGAGATGGCGGAGTGTCAAATCTTGAAACTGGTGCTCCAGCCCCTTGTCGAGAACGCCCTCTACCACGGAATCAAGAACAAGCGGGCCCGCGGATTCCTGTCGGTGAAGGGTTGGCGTGAAAACGGATACCTTTGCTTCTCCGTGGAAGACGATGGAATCGGAATGACCGAGGAAAAGCTTGAAAATATCATGAAACAGATCAGCAGTTCCACCAACCCGGAGGATCTGAGCAGCATTTATGGACTGTATAACGTCAACAAGCGACTTGAGCTCTATTACGATGCAACCACGAAGCTGGACATAACGAGCCGGTACAAACAGGGCACCACCGTGTTTTTCAAGGTGCCGGAGGCTGGATTCAATGTATAAGGTGTTCATTGCGGAAGACGAGATAGTGGTGCGTGAGGGACTCCGAAACACGATCCAGTCGGGGACAGGCCCCTTCGTCCTCGCAGGTGAAGCCTCTGACGGCGAGATGGCCCTGTCGATCATGAAGGATGTGAAGCCGGACATCCTGATCACCGACATCAGGATGCCGTTCGTTGACGGACTGAGCCTTTGCCGAATCATCAAGAAGATTCTTCCCTGGATAAAGATTATCATCATCTCGGGACATGACGAGTTTCAATACGCTCAGGAGGCTATCTCGATCGGTGTCGATGAGTACCTTCTCAAACCCATTTCCGCTTCGGACATGCTCGAAACGCTCAACAAGCTGGTGGATCGAATCGAACAGGAAAAAAAGCATCTCTCAAGCATCGAACATCTGAAACTGCAGGCCCAGTCCAGTTCGGACTTGATCAGGGAGCGCTGGTTAAGTGATCTGGTGACCGGAATCGTCAAAACCGAGGATGCACTTGAGAGCGCAGGCGATATGGGAATCGATCTCATCGCTCACAGCTACCTCGTAGCGATCATCAAGCTTTCCACCTCCTTGGAAAACTATTCCGACCTGATCACCGCGAAGCTTCATATCAACAGTCTCATCGACAATCAGGAAGAGGTCTTATGCTTTTCACAAAGCAGGGATACGATCATCCTGCTGCTGATGCAGCTCGTGTCCGAATCGCTCGAAGAGACCGCCTATACATTAGGCCAAGCAATCAAATATGAGGTTGAACGAAACACCAGGTGCATGGTGGCATTTGGAATAGGCTCGTTGGTCGAGCGGATCGGAAGCCTGTCCCAATCCTACGCCGATGCGGAAAAAGCGATACACTTTTCCGTCAAGACCGGTCAGAAACTCATCATCGGAACCCATGATCTGAGTTCTTTTTCCGAAATCGATTTTTTGAAGCTGGATGGAAGCTCCATATCGGAGCGGCTCAAATATGTGAAGAAATCCGGTGTTGATGAGATTATCGCTCAATACGTCACCATGATAGGCGATCAGCCTCTTCAGACCACCCTCATAGGCTATTACCTTCTCTACGATCTCATGGTGGCGATATCGAAGATCATCGATGAACTGGGGGGTGATGTTCAGGAGGTCATTCCGTCGCTGCCTCAAAAGACCCAGCTTTCGGAGATGGCGGCATCGAAAGAAACGTTCTGCGACGGGGTGAAACTGATTCTCGATACGTTCATCGAGTTCCGGGATTCCAGATCTGCGGGGAAATACTATGAAATGATCCAGAAAGCGAAGCAGCATATAAACCTTCATTTCGCCGATCAGGACATTTCCCTGCATTCGGTGGCATCAATCGTCCATGTGAGCCCGAATCATTTCAGCACGATTTTTTCTCAGGAAACCGGTGAAACCTTCATCGAATATCTTACCGGGGTCCGGATCAATAAATCAAAAGAGCTGTTGTTGACGACAGCTCTCAGAAGTGCGGACATCGCCTATGAAGTGGGATTTGGAGATCCCCACTATTTCAGCTTCATCTTCAAGAAACACACCGGCATCTCCCCCCGGGAATTCAGAACCGGAAACAAAGCCCAAACCTGAAAACAGCGGCTATGCTTGCCCCTTGCCCGAAAGCCGCAGCCACGGCGGGAGCGCGACAGTGAACCTTTTCCGATCGCGAAGCGACATGATGATGCTTTGCAGGATGATGAAAAGATACAACAGCAGGCCGCTTACGATCGCCTGGAAGTTGGATTGGACTCCCGCTGCACGGATCAGTTCGTTGATCACCAGAAGCGTCAACGTGCCTATCGGCGCCCCCAGCAGGTTTCCTACCCCGCCGTTGAGTAGCGTACCACCCATGATGGCTGAAGCGATCGCTTTCATTTCGGCTCCGGCCGCATTGCCGATATTACCGGCCCCTGTCGTCATGATGTACACGAACCCGGCGATGCCGGCCGTCAATCCGCTGATCACGTATGTGATGAATTTCGTCCGCTTGACGTTGATGCCGAGCATCATGGCGCTGTGGCTGTTTCCACCGACGGCATAGACGTTGCGCCCGAAGCGGGACCACTTCATCAGGGATGCGAAGATGACAAGAAGAACCGCGACGATGATCGTACCGGGTTTTATCTGGCACGGGATGAAGACCCCCAGTCTGTTTCTCGTGCCGAGCCATGTGATCACGATGTTGAAATCCCGAAGGTTCACGAATGCGGGCATCGTCACGTTGAGCGGATCCTTATGGAGGGTCGTGAGGAGTCCCTGCGCCAGGAACAAGCCTGACAGCGTGATGATGAACGGCTGGATCTCAAGATATGCAATGAGATACCCGTGGAGGATTCCGAACACGATGCCGATGCCCATCGAAAGAAAAATCGCTCCTGCGATGCTCCCCGATCTTTTCTCCAGATAGACTGCGCAGGCCATCGTCACCAATCCGCAGACCGAGCCGATGGAGATGTCGATGCCGCCGCCGATCATGACGATGCACAGACCGAAGGTCATGATGATGAGCGGAGCGTTGAGGTTGAACAAGTCGAAAAACGTCTGGAACTGCAGGAAGCTGCCCGGATAGCTGATGATCGCGAACAGGTACATCAGCACGAATATGACCGAAGCGATGAGGAACAGAAGGTTCGAATTCGACAGTCTGGCTTTTTGTTTGATCGCTTTTTCGGATGCCATTCTATTCCTCCTTCCTTGTTCGATTCCTGTCCAGAACCTTCTTGATGAAATCCCTGACCACGGGAGAAGCGACGACCATGAGAATGACGATGAAGATCGCCTTGAAGACCTTGATCATCGCAGGTTCGATCTCCAGCCTGAGGAGCGTCCTGTTCAGCATCTCGATCGTGTACGCTCCGATGATCGAGCCGGTGATGCTGAACGTTCCACCTCCCAGTGAGTTCCCGCCGATCGCCACGGCGAGGATCGCATCCATCATGATGTTTTTAAGCAGGTTGACGCTGTCGTGCCGCCCCGCCTTGTTCACTGCGATGAACCCTGCAACCGCTGAACAGAATCCCATGATCAGGAAGGTTAGAAAGATGACTTTCTTCGGGTTGATGCCGTTCAGCCGGGCGGCATTCGGGTTGATTCCGACGGTTTCCACATAGAGCCTGAGCGTCGTGGTCTTCAGCAGCACCGCAAAGAGGGCGATGAAGACGACAGTGAGGATCACCGGAGTCTGGATCGGTATTCCCGGGATCACGGTGCCTATCCTGTTCGATATGTCGTTGGCCAGAATGGGAGACAGTTTGCCGTCGATCATGAAGGCTATCGACCTTCCGCCGGTAAACAGGATGAGGGATGCGACCATCGGCTGAACCTTGAAGATCGAAACGAGGATGCCGTTGAAAGCGCCAAGCCCCAAACCCACGACGCAGCTGAGCAGGAAGCCGACGATGATGGTAACCGGAGTGGCCTCGCCGGATCGAAGGACGAACCAGACGAATACGGCGGAAGAGATCGTGGCGCTCTCCCCTATGCTGATGTCCTGCCCCCGGGAAGCCGCGGTCACCAGCGTCATGCCGATCGACAGGATGACCAGTTCGGAAGCCCCGAACAGGATATTCGGAATATTGCCGTAGAGCGCTCCGTTTATCATCGTGATGGTGAAATAATCAGCACCTTTCACCAGATTGATGATGATGAGCAGCACCATGACGGAGATGGGAAGAACCAAGTGGGAAACGTTTTTCATCAATTTTCGCATCAGCTCTTTCCCCCCTGCGCGATCATGTGCATCACATCGTTCTCCGTCAGGTCCGTTCCCCTGAGTTCTCCTACGATCTCACGATCCTTCATGACGATCAATCGGGAGCAGGTTCGGAGCATCTCGTCGATTTCGGAAGAGATGAAGGTCAGGCTCATTCCGCCGGAAGCAAGCCTAATCACAAGCTTCTGGATCTCGACCTTGGTTCCGACATCGATTCCCCGGGTCGGTTCATCGAGAATCAGGTATTCGAGGTTCGTAAGCAGCCAGCGGGCGAGAATGACCTTCTGCTGGTTGCCTCCGGAAAGGGATCGTATCGGGGTGTTGGAGGTCGGAGTCTTGATGTTCAGCTTTTTGATGTACTCTTCGGCGAACTTTTCCGCCTCTTTCAACGAGAAGGGCTTGAACAGGCCTTTCAGAACCTGCAGGGTGAGGATGATGTTGTCGCGAACCGACAAGTCCTCGATGATTCCGTCCCCCTTGCGATCCTCCGGCAGATAGCCTATCCCATGTTTTATGGCGTGCAGGGGCGTTTTGATCTTCACCCTCTTGCCATGGATCCTGACTTCACCGCCGGTCACCTTGTCGGCGGCGAAAATGGCGCGGACGCTTTCACTGCGTCCCGAGCCGAGCAATCCGGCAAACCCGTTCACCTCGCCTTTGTGGATGGTGAAGTCGAACGGTCTCACCCCTGCGGCACTCGAAAGCCCGACGGCTTCGAAGACGGGGATCCCGGCATCGGATGCGACCGGCTCATGTTTTCGTATCGTTGAAATATCCTCAAGCTCACTGCCCAGCATTTTCGAGATGAGTTCGATCTGGGGAAGCGAGGATGTCTTGTATTCACCTATGAGTTTTCCATTGCGAAGAACCGTGATTCTGTCGCTGATTTCGTATACCTGCTCAAGGAAGTGAGTGATGAAGATAATCCCCACGCCTTGGGCTTTCAGCGCTCGCATGAGTTCAAAGAGCTTTTGTACCTCATCTTCATCAAGAGAGGAGGTCGGCTCGTCCAGAATGAGGATTCTGCAGTCCATGTCCACCGCACGGGCGATCGCGATCATCTGCTGTACCGCGATCGAACAGGTTGAAAGCTCCTGGATCGGGCTTGCCGGAATGCCGAGCGAGTCCAGCAGCCGCGCCGCTTTTTCGTTCATCTCTTTCCAATTGACAATGGGAGCGTGGCTTCGGCCGATGAACATATTCTCCGCCACCGTCAGATTGGGACACAGCATGATCTCCTGATAGACCGTACCGATTCCGTTGTTTTGTGCTTCCTGCGGCGATCTGAAGTGGATGGGCTTACCATGCAACGTAATCAAGCCGGCGTCTTTTTCGTAGACTCCGGTGATGACTTTGATCAGTGTGGACTTGCCTGCCCCGTTTTCACCCATGAGAGCGTGAATCTCGCCCTCCCGCAGCTTGAAATCCACGCCATCAAGAGCTTTGACCCCGGGAAATGATTTGCTGATGTCCTTCATTTCAAGTATGGTTTCCGACAACAATCAAAGATCTCCTTACCCTATGACTATACAAGATGATTGCGGTGCGCGGAATCGTATCCGCACACCGCACTGCGGCAAAGACCTACCTTGTGATGACGCCCTTGCCCGGGTCGTCGTTGATGCCCCATTTCTCGATGTCCGCATCGGTAATGGTATCGGTGGTGAAGAGCAGCTCTTCCTGATAGACGATACCGCTTGGAATGTTTCCGCTCTTGATCCACTCGGAAATCGTGGCCGCTTGGCGGGGGTTGCACTGCATATCGGCATCCCAGTAGCCGGCCTGAACGTTCCGAAGGGCGAATCGGTTGAAGTCGAATCCGATGACCTTGACCTTGCCGTTCTTTCCGTGGCTGATTCCGGCCGCTTCGAGCGCCTGAACCGCACCTTGCGCCATGCCGTCGTTCTGGGCATAGATGACGTTGAAATCCTTGCCTGCTGCGATCGCGGCTTCAACGACTTTTCGGGCTTCCTCAAGACTCCAGCTGTCTCCGCCGGTTCCATCGGCGACGATGTTGAGCTTCCCTGCTTTTGCGGCATCGAGCACCGCCTTGCTTCGGCCGATCTCGGCTGCGGAACCCATCTGCCCCCGGATAAGGATCAGATTGATCTTACTGAGACCCAGACTCAACACCCATTCCACCGCCTTCTCGCCTTCATACGCCATGTCGGAGAGAAGCGCCGCTTGATAATTAGATGGATCCGTATCGATCGCCCGGTCGAAGAGGATGACTTTCACACCCGCTTCCTTTGCGGACTTCAGGGTGTCATCCCATCCGGAAGCGTTCGCCGCGGAGATCAGGAGATAGTCCACACCATCACGAATATAGCCTTTCGCGGCAGCGATCTGCTCGCTGTTGTCCATCGTGTTGGTCTGCTTCGAATCATATCCGTTGGCTTTCGAGAAGACATTGTTCATGTCTTCGACGTTGGCCTGTCGATATCCGGATTCTTCCGGCGGCAGGTTCACGATGCCCACTTTCGTCAGTCCGGTCTCTTTCTGACCGGCGGCGAACAGCACGCCCGTTCCCAGCAAAACCAGAACCATCAAAACACATAGAGTTTTTTTCATGTTCTCCTCCTTTTCAAGGAATCAGAAAAATTACGAATACCAGCGGCAACGCCGCATCACCAATAAAATGGTAAGACCCGATTTTTCAGAAGTACATGAGGGATTCTATTGAGTTTGTTTTGATATTTTACGTATTCATAACAAATTCTGAAAAAAGATTGGTTATTTTATGAAAAAGATTCGTTTTCTTCCGATATATGATCGAAGAAAACTAATAAGTTATTGCAAAGCATATAGTTCTCGGGAGAGTCATAGGATGGGAATATGGAGCTGGAACTGTACATAGTTGCAATCCAGCTCCGAAAAGGTTGATATCTTTGCAGAAGAGGGATCTCTTTGAGTCAGCCCGCCTTCATCTCATGTACAATCCCCCGTTGACATCCAACGCTATCCCTGTAATATAGCTGGACAGATCGCTTGCCAAGAAAAGCACGGCATCGGCAATATCCTCAGGGACACCAAAACGACCGAGAGGAATAGTGAGTTTGGGATCGTCTTTCGGATCGGTCAACCAGCTCAAGCCTTTGGCCATTTCCGTGAGAGTCCTTCCGGGGCATACTGCATTGCTTGTAATGTTATATTGGCCGCCATTGAGTGCAAAGCTCTTGGCAAGATTGATGACACCTGCTTTTGATGCGGAATAACTGGCTGAAGAGCCTCGTCCTCCCCGTTCCCCGGCCATGGAGGAAATGTGGACCAACCGCCCATAACGCTGCTCTTTCATGATTTTGAAAACCGCTTGTGAACAGAAAAAAACGCTCTTCAAATTGATGTCCTGCATTCGATCCCACTGTTGCTGGGTAATACTCTCAATGGAAGCCGATTCAGTGATTCCTGCGTTGTTCACCCAAATGTCAATACTTCCAAATAATGCATGAATCCGCTCAACCTGCTTGGGAATGTTGTCAAAATCGGCTACGTTGAACATTAACGACTTCGCTTCATAGCCTTTCGCCACCAAGTCTTTCTCAAGTGTTTCAATTCCTTCCGTATTGATATCGGTTAAAACAACCTTCGCACCGTATTCCGCCAAACGACGAGCGATAGCCGCACCGATTCCTCTTCCCGAACCCGTTACCACAGCAACTCTACCAGCCAGCAACTCTTTCATGTTTATTTACCTTCACCTCTAGTTTTCCAGAACACATCGCAGTGCCCTATTCCATCCTTCAATACATCGATTTCGACCTTCACTGGACATAGTCGGTTGATATTCATGATATATGTCCAAAGCTTCACGTGTTCGGTCATCATATAATCCTAAAGCTTGACCGACTATCATCGCCACTCCGAAACAGGTCATCTCCTCATGATCGGGCACATGGACCGGACAGTTCAGGATATCGCTTTGAAACTGCATGAGATACCTGTTTTTCACTGGACCACCCGCAGCTTTCATGAATGGGATGGCAACCTGGGCATCCAGCGACATTGCTGAAACCACATCGGAGACTTGATACGCGATACTCTCCAGGCAGGCCTTCACCAGCTCTGCTTTTCCCGTCAAACGGGACATTCCGTAAAACATCGCATTGGACTCATTCTTCCAGTGTGGAGCCCCGATCCCCGAGAAGGCGGGAACAAGGTATGTCCGATCCTCCTTATTTGCCTGCTCTGCCAGCGAGCAAGTCTCCTGAGGAGACGAGACCAATCCCAAATCCTTGCATATCCATGTGATGACGGCACCCGAATAATTGATCACACCATCAAAAATATATCGGACATGCCCATCGATCTTCCATGCAATTGAAGTAAGTACTCCATGTTTGGATATGATGGGAGTATCTCCCAAGTTCATCATGACACAGCTACCTGTACCATACCCGGTCATGCACATGCCCTTCTCATAACATCCCTGTCCAAACAGACTGGCATGAGAATCCCCTATGGCACACCTGATCGGAATGGGCTTCTCAAACAACCCATCCATATCGGTGAAACCAAAAGATGCATCCGAATCACAAATTTCAGGTAGCATCGATTTCGGGATTCCCAACAGGGAACAGACCCCGTCGTCCCATGTGCCGGTGCGGATATTCATCAACATCATGCGAGATGCGTTTGAATAGTCGGTTTTATGGGAAGAACCTTTGGTGAGGTTGTATATGACCCAACTATCCATCGTGCCGCAACACAAACGGCCTTGTTCGGCCTTTTGCCGGACTCCGGGGACGTTCTCGAGCACCCATGCGATTTTCGGACCGGAAAAGAAGGGAGAGAGACGCAACCCGGTTGTCGACTGGATGTAATCGGCAACATCAGCCAATCGGTCACAAATATCCTTGGCCCTGTTGCACTGCCACACAATCGAATTATAAACCGGCCGGCCTGTGACGCGATCCCAGATGATTACCGATTCCCGTTGATTGGCTAATCCCATTGCGACTATTCGGCTTCTGTCCACCCCGCTCTTCTCAAGAATGGCCCTCACAGCCAAATGGACATTTTTGGCAATTTCCATCCCATCATGCTCGATGTACCCACGCCGGTCGATGATTTGGCGATGTGCGACAACCTCACTGGCGATACACTTGCCCTGTTCATCAAAAAGCATAGCCTTGGTACCTTGCGTGCTTTGATCTATTGAAACAATATATCGCTTTTCCATACCAATTCTCCGTATCTTTCAATTACAAAGTGAATGGATGCTTGCCCTCAATTACCGATGTATCGTACTTGGCATGATCTTTCTGAACAAACCCGGCGATTCGCACATACGAATTTTTCAGATGCTCGTGCAGATGAGAGTCTTCTCCCCACTTGATCACCTCGAATTCTTTGTTGGAAGAAAAATCTATGGTGGTGATCGAAGTGTTTTCCAACCTGACCATTTTCCAAACTTCACGGATTGGAATCCCCAATAATTTTGACATGATCAACTGAATCGTCAGCATATGGGTAACGATTGCAACGCTTTTGCCGGCTTCTTTTTCAAGGATTTCTTTGAGGGCTTGGACGGATCTGTCTTGGACCTGTTTGAAACTCTCCCCGTCAGGCATGTGCAGTTCATCGGGACGGTGCTCCCACAAATCGATCATGCCGGGCCAGCGTTCCTCGATTTCGGTACGGACCAAGCCTTCCCACTGACCGCAATGTATCTCACTCAACTTGGGTTCAGGAATAACGGGGATATCTCTGCCAGCCAATACCTGCTTAGCCGTCTGCATGGTTCGCTTGTATGGGCTCACATAGATCTTGTCCAAGTGGAACTTGCTCATCGGGGACCACAAGCAGGAGGCTTGTTCAAGCCCACGTTCATTCAAGGGATTGTCCGTCGAGCCTTGGAATCGATGTTGAACGTTGTAGTCGGTTTCGCCATGCCTGATAAAGTATATTCTTGTTTTCACGTAGCTCTGTTCCCTCACACTTTGTGCAACGCGCTCTTGAACGCATCCAACGCAGCTTCTTTCACCATTTCCGACAACGAAGGATGAGCGATTACCAGATGCTTCCAATCATTGAACGTGAACTTCTTGGCGACAGCTGCGGTAGCCAATGAAATCAATTCAGGCGCATGCTCACCTACAATCTGCACACCGACAGTGATCCTGTGTTGCTTGTCCATGATGACGTACACACTACCCTTAGCCTCTTCAGCCAACGCCATACCGTTGGCTTCATACGAAAAGGTGCCTACGACCGTTTCCACCCCTGCCTGCTCCGTAGTCTTGCCCACTGCGGCAAAAGCGGGAATTGTGTAAACACAACGAGGCATTACGGAATCATCGTACGGCGCCTTCGTGTCTTTTGCGAGGATAGTATCCACAACCGACTCGGCTTCGGCATACGCTGCATGAGCCAATTGATACCCCCCGATCACGTCACCGATGGCATATACCCCATCAACACTTGTCTGCAAATACCGGTCAACCTTGACTTGCTTTGAATCAGTAAGGACTATCTTTGAATCAGGAGTTATGCAGTCGGTATTGGGCTTCCTGCCGACAGCAATCAAAACCAGCTCCGATTCTATCGAGCCTTCCTTGTCACCCACTGTGAAAATTGTCCGGCATACCCCGTCTCTCTTTTCAATCCTGTTCACCCGCGCGGAAAGATGGAATGTTAACCCATTCTTTTCCAAGGTTTTTTTCAGTTGAGTCCCCGCTTGGGGTTGTTCTTTCGGCAACAGAGAATCCATCATCTCGATGACGGTAACTTTGCTGCCGAACGAATTGAAAGCACTGGAAAGCTCCAGCCCGATTACCCCGCCTCCAATGACCGTCAAGCGTTTCGGGATACTTGGGATAGCCAATAAATCCGTAGATGTGATGGCATGTTCGACTCCGGGAATACTGATCATCGCCGGACGGGATCCGGTGGCAATCACGATATGGTTGGCTGTGTATCGTTTCCCGTTGCATTCAACCACTTTGTCGGCTTTCAGAATCGCTTCTCCCTTGAACACCGCAACGTTGTGATGCTTTAACAGACCATTGACACCGCCAACCAGCTTTTCCACCACTTTGGTCTTTTGTCGCTGGATTTCTTTGAAGTTGAACATACCGGCATCCTTATAGATTCCGGCTTCAGTCAACATCCTGATTTTCTCCAAGCCACTTGCCTTGTCCAACAGGTATTTGGTAGGTATGCAACCCACATTGAGACATGTTCCACCAAAGGACTCTTTTTCAAATATCGCTACACGCATCGAGGCTTTTGCCGCCTTGATAGCACATGCATATCCACCGGGACCACCACCTATCACTAATAAATCATACGTATCCATCACATCCATCCTATTACATAAACATCATCAGCGGATGTTCAAGAAGCGTTCGCAACGCATCAAGCAATCGAGCGGCATATGCTCCATCAATCATTCTGTGATCGAATGACCCGGTGATTGTCATCATCTCAATCGGCTTGAAGTTACTACCGTCCCAGACGGGCTTCATCTCAATGCTTCCGATGGCAAAAATTGCGCTTTCGGGTGGATTCACAATTGCTGTGAAGTGATCGACGCCATACATTCCCAAATTGGAAATTGTAACGCTGCCACTCCCCATCTCATCCGCAAGCAAAATGCCTTTCCGTGCTTTCTCGATTAATTCCCTGCTGGTTTTAGCGATCTCTTGTATTGACAGCATGTCAACGTTTCTGATTACGGGTACAATCAATCCATCTTCAATCGCAACCGCCAGTCCTACGTTTGTATGCTCATATACCCGTATTTCGTCATGCTCATAACGAGCATTTACCATTGGGAAATCCTTCGCAACAACCGAAACAGCTTTCGTGATGATGTCGTTATATGAGACTTTGATTTGACGCAAGACTTCCAGTTGCTTTTTCAAATCGAGTACCTGACGTGCATCAACAGAAATGGTCACCTGGAAGGAAGGAATTGTGGAGACACTTTCCATCATCCTTCGCGCGATTGCCTTTCTCATCCGGCCCATCGGCATGACTGTGTATGCGGCTGCATCGTGCGGCCGGTCTTTTACAGCTGCCAGCACATCCTGTCGCGTTATATACACGCCATTGGCCGGCTTGATGGTTCCAAGTTCCACTCCCAATTCTTTAGCCAACCGTTTGCTGTTAGGCATTGCAGGAAAGCATTCTGCTTCAGCAGGCAGTGCCGGCTTCTCCAACGGTCGCTTCATGATCGGAATGAATTCATCGTCCTGTCCCTCTTGGGTGACAATCCGATCTTGTGTGGTCTGGGTTGTCTCGCTTTCAGCGCTTCTGGAATAGGAAGCCACATCCTTCGCATCACCGATGACGCACACTACATCGCCTCCCTCAACCGTCTCTCCTTCTTGGGCGAGAATGTCGATGACGATGCCTGCCGTAAAGCTTTCGACAGGTAAGACTGCCTTATCGGTTTCAGCTTCCAACAAAACATCGCCGCGCTGAATCTTGTCGCCTAATTTGACTTTCCACTCGACGATCACCGCCGCATCGGTTGTCTGCCCGGCGTTGGGCATCCGAATTTCTTTAATCATTTCACACCTTCATCAGTTTTCTTGCTTCCTCGACAATCCTCTCTTTCGAGGGAATCACATAATTCTCCAGGACAGGGGAGAAAGGAATGGGCGTATCATAGGCGGCTACCCGAACGATCGGTGCATCAAGCAAAAAGATTTGGTTTTCAGCTACCCAGGAGCCAAGTTGGGCACCCCAGCCGCAGTTATAGTTATCTTCATGGACGATCATCAGCCTTCCGGTCTTTTTCAGAGAATTCACCACTGTCTCGTAATCAAACGGAACCAGAGTCCTTGGATCGATCACTTCACAGCTGATACCTTCCTGTTCAAGCAGTTCGGCCGCTTCAAGGGTTTTATAACTCATCAGAAGGTTTGCAACGATTGTGATGTCTTTACCTTCCCGGCGTACGGCAGCCTTGCCAAACTCAATTACGTAATCTTCGTCGGGGACTTCCCCAATGGTTGAGATTGCATCTTTCTCCTTACGCTTGCCGCCATAGAGAAGCTTATGCTCAAGTACAAGCACCGGGTTGTCGTCCCTGATTGCCTGTTTCATCAACCCTTTTGCGTCATAAGCCGTGGAGGGACAGATTACCTTCAGACCGGGTACGTGTGTGAAGAGACTCTCCGGACTCTGAGCGTGCTGGGCTCCGCGATTGCTCGCTCCGCAGGGAGCACGCATCACCATCGGCACATGAACCTTTCCACCTGACATATAGCACATCTTTGCAGCCTGATTCACCAGCTGGTCCATCATGCAAAAGAGGAAATCACTATATTGCAGGTCGGCGACCGGGCGCATACCCATCATGGCTGAACCAACACTGACGCCTGCCAACATAATTTCAGAGATCGGGGTATTCAATACTCGTTCATACCCGAATTCCTCACCTAACCCCTTGGTAACGGTGAATGCTCCTCCCATACCACCCGGGATGTCCACATCCTGGCCAAGGCAGAATACGAGTGGATCGCGCCTCATTTCCTCAGCAATCGCACTTTTCAAAGCATCAGCAATAGATAACAAGGCCATTTTTATTTACCCTCCCAATACACATCCGTAAGCGCGCTTTCAATCTGAGGGAACGGAGCATTTTGCGCGTACTCGACAGCCTCATCGATTTCCAATTCAATCGCTTTCTCAACCGTCTTCAACTCTTGTTCCACTACCAATTTTTTAGAAATCAAATAATTGCGGAAATTCTTGACCGGGTCTCGATCGAACCAGTGCTTCTCTTCATCCTTCGGGCGGTATTGGCAGGCGTCGTTCCTCGAGTGTCCGCCATGGCGGTACGTCTTCAACTCGATGATGGTCGGACCTTCTCCCGCTCGTGCCCGGTTGATTGCTCTTGTTGCCGCCTCATTGACTTTCAGCACGTCGTTCCCGTCGACAATTTCAGCCGGGATGGCGTACGAAGCTGCCCTGTCGGCGGCCGGATTGGGCATGTTGCAGGTCAAGGCTATGCTCGTCGTGGCGCTATAGAGATTGTTCTCGCAAACATAAATCACGGGAAGCTTCCAAATGGCGGCTGCATTCATTGACTCGTGGAATGATCCCTCATTCGTTGCACCATCGCCGAAGAAACACACAATGACATTGTCCTTCTTCTGCATCTTGAACGCCAGCGCCACTCCCGCTGCAATAGGAAGGTTCCCTCCCACAATCGCGTTGGCGACGAGGGCTCCCACTTCCATATCGCCGGTATGCATAGCTCCACCTTTGCCGCGGCAACACCCCTCCTCCTTGCCGAACATCTCGCACATCATGGATTTTAGTGAGACTCCTTTGGCGAGGTCGTGACCGGCCGGCCGATGGGTGGAGGCCATGCAATCATCCTTCCTCAAGTCGTACAACATCCCAACCGCACATGCTTCCTGGCCTGTACTTTGATGGATCGTTCCCGGCATGATTCCTTCCAAAAACAAATAGTAAATGCGCTCCTCATACTTACGGATCAGATACATCTGCCGATACATGCCGAGCATTCTTTCCTTGTCAGGTAACTTGCTCATTTTTTTTCCGCCTTTCTTTTTGTAATTACATTTATTCTTATCATATAACTTTTTAAAACCGAAGAGAAATGTAACTATTCTCTCCTATTTCCTTATTCAAACATTAGAAACATGCCATGTCAAGTAATATTACTTGAAAATATTCATGTAATTACATTCATATTTTCCAGTAACCAGCCTTCCGAAACTCTTTCCATGCATATGCCTTCCGGGAACGCCCGGTTCAGCGATTAGTGAAATCTCCAACGACACGTCTCGGAACAATGCTATGAACCTTCGCATCGACTTTCCCATCCGGCCGCACATCAACCTCCATAAACCATCCTGGAGCATTGGTCCGCTCGGGATGAGCCGCTGAGAACGGTGGATTGACAAGATACGTCCCCTTTGGAGAAACCCTGAAGCTCCACCAATGCATGTGCCCGGCAGCATGGAAGAGAAGATTCTTTCCGTTTTCCAGAATGCTTATGACCTCCTTACTGTTGGAGAGCTTCATCAAAGGAACAGTTTCTTGGGGGATGAGAAAGTTGCGATGGATTTCGTGATGATTCAAGGGATGGTGGCTGAAGACCATTTTAGGCAGGTCGTCATTGTTCATCTCATGTTCGAGCCAAGCCAGTTGCTCATCGGAAACCGATCCACCTACCCCTGCAAGCATGGGATCGAGGGAATCGAAGAATATGCACTTGTATCCCTTGAACACCCTTACGAAGGGTAGAATGGGATTATGCAGCAGCTTGGCAAGCTTCTGTTTCCCGATATGAACGAAGTCGTGGTTTCCATCGACATGGAACACGGGACAGGCAATGCGCTCATCGAGCATTCGATGGATCGACCGGGTGTTGTCAATATCTCTGGTCTCATCGACATCGATAATCCGATCGCCAAGCTCGACAATCATATCGGGCTTAAGTTCAAGGTTCACGATATCGACGAAACAATCGAGCAGACCGGGAAGCTCCTCGTTGGGGGTGTACTTCCAGATGCATTGACTCCAATCCTGTCCCGGTGAAAAATGGATGTCTGAAATAAAAACAATCTTCATATCCCCCATAAATCCATCCCCCATTGGTCAGTCATGCAGACCTTTTGCCCTCACATATGCAAGCATCGCAGCGGGATCATCGGCCATGAGAATTCTGCTGCCATATGAGATCGCATCGTCATACGCTTGCATATCTCCATAAAACGAAACCGTCAGCGGCATAACTTTTATTCTAAGCAATTGCTTGTACCAAGCGGCAGGACAGGGGACGGTGTGCTGCTTGTGAACAGACCCGTCAGTCCTTAGTACCCAATTGAGCACACAAGCCACATCACATAGTTCCCATGGATTCGTCTGCATGCTTCCCATGATGTGCCACGGGAAAAAACCATGATAGTGGAACGTATCGCCATGAATCGTGTGGACCCACTCGACAATTCGGCCGGAGAATGAATTGATCCATGTCCTGGATCCGAGACCGCGGGTGGCGAGCATATCGGACGTCTTTCGCGCGCATTCGAAAGCAAATGCTTCGTCGACCTCATCAGGCTTATCCTTGATCTCGATATTGAGCATCAATGCGGGGTGGTCCACCGCCAAATCCAACAATTCCTCCAACAACGCAACCGGCTCAAAATCGGGGATGGAAACAAGATCGGAAGCTATTCCCCGTACCGCAACATTCATGGAGCGGATTTCTTCATAGGTGTGGTTACTTATTCTACCGGTCCCGTCGGTCAGGTCTTCAAGATTGGGGTCGTGCATGAGAAATAACTGCCCATCCTTCGACATCCGGACATCCGTCTCCACCATGTCAACACCGAGACCGATTGCATACCTGAACGCGGTCATGGTGTTTTGCATGCCATGGACGCAATCACCACGATGAGCACACACTGCAACCTGGTTGACACAGTCGAACATCAACTAGCCCCCCAACAAAAATTGTTCGATCGCGGTTCCTTGACAATGCGGCATTTCAAGCCCAAGGAGCTTGGCGAATGTCGGGCCAACATCCACGATAGGCCTTCGATCGATCACCACTTGTCTCCTAAAATCCGGACCGACGGCATTGAATACCGGTTGCGGTCCGAGGTCGGGATTGTAACCATGGGTAGCTCTACCGAATCGGTAATCGGTCACATCGAATGGCTTGATGGCAGGCCGCATGCAATCGTCACTGAACGACGTGTAGCCATCGCTTTCAAGCACAAAAGAAAAATCGCCACTGAGATGTTCGCGCTTATCTATCTCAGCCGTCGTTAATACCTCATTGAACCCGTAGATACCCTCTTGCGCCATCTCCTTGAGAAGCCGGTGGACCGCTTCATAGGTGTCCGCATCGGAGGGATTTTTGAGATAGACAAGATTCGACATGGCGTTCGAGAAGCAGAAGGCTTCCCAATCGACGACATCACCACATTCGTTCGTCGTAATGAATCCGTGATCTCTCAGATAGACATTCGGTTTCATGATGCGTTTGGTATCCATCTGCCCGTGATCGCTCATGACGACGATGTTGGTCTCTTCATATACTCCAGCCCGTCTCAAGGCATCCATCAAGAGTCCGAACTGTTTGTCGACGAACTCAATCCCTTTGTCGGTCTCGCTGTTGAACACACCATATTTGTGCCGGGTGCCGTCCATGATGCCATCGTGCACGAACATGACCTCGGGTGCGAATTGCTCAATGATGTCGCATGCACAAGCGATAAGGAAATTATCTATGTATGGCTGGACCATGAAATTGGTTCTACCGGTCTTGTGATAGCTCTCGGGAAGCAAATCCTCGTGTTTGAGCGCTATCCTGATGACCTCTTCGCTCGATCCGGCTCGCCTGAACGACGACTCGAGAGTATCCCCAGCATATGGCATCCAGTATTCATTCAGCAGATAATCCACATCAGGATGATTGCCGGTAACAGGCCAGAACACGGATCCCGTGCTATATCCGGAGCGTTTGGCGACGGTGAACAGATCCTCCACCCGCACATGCCGGTGGTCCCACAACCAATTCTGCTCCTTGTCGCCGGTGGTGAATTCAAAATTGCTGGCTATTCCATGCTTGTTCGGATAACACCCGGTAACGATGCTGGTGTGGATGGGATACGTGACTGTCGGATAGATCGACCGGACATGGGTGATTTGACAACTGTCTTTCATCACCGCTCCGAAATTCGGCAATGTCATGAGCTTGTCCACATCCTCTCGCACAAGCGCATCCACTGAAAATACCAACAGTCTCTTCTTCATATTCATATCATCCCCTCTACGAGTCAATCTCTGATGCTGTAATGGCCGTTCGCCGATGGCTTGCCATAGATATTGGTTATCTGCCTGATATACTGGGTCTGCACCTCATAGGTTCCGTCACCGGTTGTAGAAACGGCAACGGCTCCATCTTGGCACGTGTAGAACGTCAAAGCCTTTTGCTTGAGATGATATCTCATCGCAACGGTCCTGTTGGTTATGAGGCTATGTGATTGAACCGCTACCTTAGGATCCACGGTAGCGATGAATTCGCTGTTGTTGGAGGTATCATACCCGTGATGGTTCATCTTCATCACGTCGCTTTTCAGTTCATCACCGAATCGCTCAACCAAGTCTAATTCCTTGGTTATGTAGAGGTCTCCGGAAGTCCAGAAACTGGATTTATCAAACGTTATCTTCATGGCAAGTGACAGGTCGTTGGCGGTCATGTACCCCGCTTTCACATTTTCCTCCGCCCCTTCATCCGGGCCATATACTTTGACTGACACTCGGTCACCAAACATGAAAGAATCCCCGGTGTACAGTATCTCGCAAGGGATTTTCAGCTGCCTGACTTTGTCCATTGCGTTCTGATAGGTTGTCGATTCATATTCATGTGCATTCTTATATATATGGCCAATCGGATATTTTGAAGCGAGCTCAACGAAGCTGCCGATATGGTCGGCATGGGGATGGGACATGACGAAAATATCGATTTCCTTGACGCCCATCCTTTGCAGTTGGATGTCGATTTCCTCAAAATTCCAACTGTTGCTGCAGTCAACGACCATGATCAGACCTTCAGGAGAGGTGAACACCGTGCAGTCACCGGCATAGGTGACGTCATTTGCCGTTTTCCTCGAACCGGTGGTATGTAAATACCGTGCCGTAAGCTTGCCTGCATCCTGCGAGGTATCAAACACGGCCGAAGTGTAGGTGCCGTCCTTATCAACCGGTATTTCACTGGCGTACAGTGCGGTGATGTTGAACAGCACACATATGACAAGCAATGCTGTTACTAAAAACCGTTTAAGTCTCATGATGCCTCTCCTTTGATGAATCTTCGTTAGACATATACATCCACATCAAGAATGGGCAGGGCATATGCTCTGCCCATTCGAGTCGATTATGGGTCTGTAAAATCTCAGTTGGCCAGGTTATACAGATCGATTGCTTCCTGAATCTGGTCGTATGCCGTCTTGATCGCCTTGGCGATGGTCGCATCGGTGGGATCGTTGCAGACCGTCTCAACAGCGAGCTTGTTGGCATTCTTGATCTCTGCCGAGACGCCGCAGATCGGCATCAGAGCATCGCCTTTGCAGTCTTCCAGGCTCTGATAGACCGTGTTGATTCCAGGGAAGATATTCTTCATGTAGTTCTGATACACTTCGCTTTCGAAAGCATCGACGCTCGGAGCGAGGTAGCCGGTCGCTGCTGCGAAATAGCCGGCCCATTCGCCTTTGCTGGCGAACTTCATGAATTCATAACCACCCTGCATGGCCCACTTGTTACCGTTGTCGGCGATGAAGAGCCAAGTTCCACCGGAAGGTTCACCGGCACGGGCTCCCGCTTCGGTTACCGACGGACAAGGGATCACACCGACTTCAAACGCATTGTCCACGGCTGTCAGCAACTTCGTCGTCATGGAAATGACACCGAGCATCATTGCACAGTCTTCGGCTGCCATCAAAGGAATGATTTCCGAACTGTAGTTCGCACCGAACGTGACACCCAGATTCTCTTTATAGAGATCTTTGTAGAATCCGAGATACTTGCTCAGGGTCGACTCGACGACGCCGCCATCCTTATACAAGCACTTGGTGATATTGCCTTCAAGCCCGTTCCTGTTGTCGTAGGCAATCACTCCTTCACGGGCAAGAGCGGCATTCACGTAGTAACCGGCATCGGTATGGAACCCGATTCCGTACTGGGCATAGCCACCCTTGACAAGTTTTCGGCTGGCATCGAGCACTTTTTCAAAGGAAGTGAGGGAAGCCGGATCGATTCCTGCTTTCGCAAACATATCCGCATTGTAATAAATGGTGGGATAGCTCACGCCACTCGGATACCCGACGAGATTGCCGTCCCCATCGCATGATGCCGCATAGAAAGACTCATAGGTATTCTCGAGTTCCGGCCAGCCTGCTTTGTCCTTATCGATATACGGCTGTGCGCTCACTGCATAATCGGCCTCAATGACCATCCCGATGTTTTCGATGGCACAATGGAACAAAGCCGGCAGCTCATTTTTCAGAGTCGACTGCATCTTGGCGATCAACTCGTTCTGTGATCCCTGGTATTCGATGGTCACATGATAATCGTTTTGACTGGCATTGAACGCATCAATTACCTTCTGGAAATAACCCACGTTGGTTTTACCATGAAATGTCCACCACACCACTTCTACGGTTCCGGCCGGCTTGGTTTCTTCTACTTCCACCACTTTAGATTCAACCTCACCTTTCGCAAACATGGGGCTGAGAATAAGCGCGATGAGAATCATAACTACCGTAAGCTTTTTCATTTTTCCTTTCTCCTTTATAATAATCATTCAGCGATAAAATCGCCGGGAATCCATTTTTAGAGGCATCAACCCTTGATACCGCTCGAGACCATCCCCTTGACGATGTAGTCTTGACCAAAAATAAACGCAATGACGGCAGGGGTCATGGCGACCATCGCTGCCGCGATGACTTTCCCATACTCTTCCACATCACCGGTCACGAGGTAGGCGACACCGATCTGCACGGTTCGCCAGACGTCCTTGTTCGTTACGAGCAGCGGCCAGAAAAACGCATTGTAAATACGAATGAACTGATAGATCGCAAGAGCTGAAATCGTCGATACGGATAGCGGCATCGCAATCCTCAGGAAAAAGCCGATATCTCCGCAACCATCAAGCGTAGCCGCTTCTTTAAAATCTTTTGGCAACTGCATATAGTATTGACGCATCATGAATATGCTGGTTCCCGATATCAATGAGGTGATGAAGAGTCCGGCATAGGTGTTCACCAGTCCCATGTGCTGCACGGTCACATAGTTGGTGATGATCACGACCTCGCCGGGAATCATCATCGTGCTGAGGATGACCGTCCATAGGAATTTTTTCAGCGGGAACTTGAAAAACACGAACCCGTATGCCGCAAGGCTGCCGAAGACGATCTGCGAGACGATGGCCACTACACAGACGATGATGGAGTTTTTCAGATAATGAAAGATGGGGACATCGGTGAAAACTTTAGCATAGTTTTCCAGTGTCGGCACTTTAGGAAACAGGCGCAACGGTAATTGTGAAAGCTCCGCCTCGGTATGGATGGAAAACATCAGGCCGATGATCAGCGGAGAGATGAATGCCAATCCGATAAGCAATTTTGCCGAATAGGACACAACCGACAGGATGTTTTTCTTTGTTCGTGGATTGATCATTGGTAATGCACCACCTTTTTTTCAAGAGCGAATTGAATTCTCGTGACGATGAAGATCAATAGGAACAAGCAAATCGCCTGTATGCATGCCGTTTCAAACCTTCCCTTTATCAAGGCATTCTCGTAGATATAATAGATAAGCGTCTTGGTAGAGTTGACAGGTCCTCCTCCGGTGAGCAGCCGAATCTGGGCAAAGCTTTTGAAAGCGCTGTTGATATTCAGAAAAAGCACGAAAAAGATTTGAGGAGAGGCCATCGGAATCATGATGTGTATGATTTTTTGCATATTGTTGGCGCCGTCCAGAACAGCGCTTTCGAGCAGTTCAGTGGAAACATTCCTGAATCCGACCAGCAAGAAAATGAAGCTGGCGCCGATATGCATCCAGACAGTTACGAAACAGACGACCCAAATGGCAGTTCGCAAATCATGCTGCCATGCGATAGTCGTACCCAAAATGCTGTTCAACAAGCCGTTCTTCTGGCGGAAGATAAAAACGAAGATTCCGGCAGCCGGAGCTGAAGCGATCGCCATTGGCAGGGCAAACATCGTCTGATAGATTTTGGAACCTTTGACTATGTTCGCAGAAAGCAGGGCGAAGAAGAGAGCAAACATGAAAGTGCCGACCAGGTTGATGGCGGCAACCTTAAGGGTCACCCCCATTACGGTCCAGAAAACCTCGCTGGTAAACACCCTCTTCCACATCCTAAGTCCCACAAATTTCGTAGGATTTCCATATGTATTGGTCAAGGTAAAGGAAAGCACGATCGTTCGCAGGAACGGATAAATCGTGAACATTCCGAACAATATCATCGCAGGGGCAATAAACAGATACGGTAAAGGTGAAACGCGTTTCTTAAGTCCACAAGGAGCGTAACCTGCATTTCTTCTAAACATCACTAGGTGCCTCCTATGATTGAAGCATGTTGAGAGCCAGCTCGACAGAGGGGAACACTCTTTTGTGATAGAGTCGTTCCTGCATTGATGTCAACAACCTGTCGCCGTATTGACCTGATACTTGTGCTATCATCCCAAAACCTTCAATATAAAATGTAATTACAATCTAATGTTTATTATCATACATCAAAAAAACACAGAATTGGAAACAATTTTCTGAAAAATCTTGTACAAATATCATAATACAATGGCCTTACGGGTCAGTCAAGAAAAATTCTTGTAAAATATAATTGTAATTACATTTCTTAATAATTCTGCTTTCTTTTTCTTTAAATCCTAGGTATTATGTAGTTACATAAAGAAGAGAGGGTATTATGGGACTCACACTCAACGACATAGCAAAGAAAATCGGAGTATCAACAGCAACAATCTCACGAGTCATCAACAATGACAACAACGTGCGCGAAGAGACTCGCCTGAAGGTTGAGAAAGCGCTGGCTGATTACGACTACAAGTATCGGCCAAGAAGAAAATCTACCAAGCGAAGCAACGCCGACGCGGTGATGGTCATCGCCGGACAACTCTCGAATCCGATTACGCTCGCCTATATCAAAGGCATAAGAGATGGATTGGAGGATACTCCCTATAAAGTGTTCGTTTCGATCACCGATTATGAGACAAAAAATGAAGTCGATTATCTGCAATATGCGAAGGACAACTCTTTTGCAGGAATTTTCATGCTCAATGTCATTGAGAATGAATCCCTCATCCGAACACTCAATTCAATCGAATCGCCGGTAATACTGGTCAATCGCTATCTACGGTCCAAGGATACCGACATCGTGACCGTCGACAATTACCGATGTGGATTCATTTCCACGCAGTATTTGGTCGACCATGGCCATACCCGCATAGCCCATATCGCCGGCCCTTCGAACTCCATAACATGCCAAAACAGAACCCTCGGTTACATGGATGCAATAAATGAAAACAAGCTTAAATTCAGAACCCAAGACGTATTTTACGGTGACCGCACCTACCAAAGCGGTTACGAATTTGGTCAGCTTTTCTGCAAGATCAAAGCTGAAGAACGTCCCACGGCGGTATTTTCAATATCAGGAACCATGGCGGAGGGGTTTGCCGACGCGGTAATTCAAGAAGGTCTTTCGATTCCCGAAGATGTCTCATTGATTTGCAACGATGATTCAAGCAAAGAATATGTACGTAAGCTCAAGATCACCTGCGTCGAGCCCAACATGTTGACCATCGGTATGGCAGCTGCAGAATTATTGCTCGAACGAATCAAGAATCCCAATTCCCAATTCAGGAGAATCGTGTATCCGCCGGTTCTAACTGAGAACGGCTCGGTCAAAACACTCGTCCAACAGGAAGCCGTATCGAGCTGAGAACAACACCCTGCTCTTTCGTAGATTGAATTTTAAGCCATAAGACCTCTCTCCAAGTAATCATTTCCTGAAGAAGTCTTCAATGCATGCAATCATGATAGCTTCCTTTTCCGAGTCAACTATTTGGACTTCTGTTCCATCTAACATAAAACATTTCCCATCAAAAAAAGATTTCACATTTGGCATCATTTGGTAAAGCTCGCTCAATGATAGATTCTCCAAGCCCAGAAATTATGGATGATCGAACCTTTTCAGGAGCTAAGCCAGTAGTCAATAATTCATATTGTCCAACATAAAAAGAAACCACCGAAATCTTGAAAATTGCATTCGAAATAATTGATAACATCATCGATAATCTTAATCTCATGAATCGCATTCAATTTTCGATGCAAAGCATCGTAATCCTCAGTGCACTCAGTCAGTATGTGCATTCCTACCCATTCATTCATTAACCTGCATCAAAAGGTCGTACTTATCCTTTCATCGGAAGGTTTTCCCCCTTCAGAGAGTATCTTTGTTCCAAACACAACAACTCTTCCATGGTTAATTAAAACCTGAATCATCAATTTTGAGCGTTCTACAGTTTTCAGTTACTGTTCGGATGGTATCTAAGGAAACCTCCTTGTCAAAATCAACCTCAACATGCAAACGTATTTCAACATTTGCTCCATCAATGGATAAAAGATGATTAAGAATCTCTTCATTGATTTTTCCAATCTCTCGAATATACCTCGGAGTATCCAGTTTAGTTGATAAGTGAAAACTTTTCGGTCCGGAAGATTGGCTTGATGCTGGAGTGTCCGCCGGAAAACTCTCATCCGGTGAAAGCACAAAATCTTCTTCGGTATCAGTCGAAACTATCTGAGACTCAGTCTTGTCTTTTACTGCAGCGATCGCTTCAGCATATCGAATGATATAGTGGGAATCCTCTACAGACTCGACCTTTTTCTTTATTTTCAGACCATAATATGTCCCCTCTTCTGAAATGCCATCAGCGAGCCCAAAATACTCATCCCCTTCAACGCCTTGGGCAATAGCATCTGCCAATACATTAAAATTCAACAATCTTGGCAGATAGAGATGAGTAGCGAACATATCCCATAAGTCTTTTACTCTGATAAAGGATTTTTCTTTTAAAAACCACTTGTTCAGCTCCATCATCAAAAGTGGTGGTGCCCATTTGGCGATAATCTCTTCATCCTGAACCATTCTCCTGTATGCACGGGTAGCAATTGATTCTCGAGCTCCGCCAATTCGGAGACAATCCCACTGAACAGTTTTTTTGTCATGCTCTACATCAATGCCGGGAACAAACAGCCAAGAATACGCCTCATGTATCCTGAGTGAAATGGTGTCGTCATGTCGTTTCAGGTTACGTTGAACTTCCTTGATTTGAGTTTGATCAAGGTTGATTTCTTCTGTATCTTCCTCAATGGACTTCCAAGCCAAAAACATTTTCACCTCTTCAAAAAGATTCATTTTGATTGATGAATCGGCCGCTGCAAACACCAGCATGTTTTTGAACATTCGGGGAGATTCTCCCCGAGTTTCGAGAATCTTTTGAGCTTCCACCAATGCACTGCTTTCTTCGTTACCCTGATTGTGTATCTTGGTAGGATGAAGCACGACAAGACGGACGCTCTTCTCATCGGGAACATCAAGGGATGAGGAAGGCCATATGTGAATGCCCTTAAACGACTCAGCTCTTTGAGAAGAACGAATCCTGTTTTCAACTTCGTCTAACACATCCTGAGTATTCAACAAGGTTGCTCGATCAGCTGCCGTCTTTTGCAACGTAGGCCTTGTATCGTAGTAGAACCGAGTGGCATTAGTGTTTGAATAGAGATAGGTCAACGAGTCCCGCAAGGTTGTAAGCGCATCATTAAAGACCGCAATGTGCTCACCGGGCTGAATAACGCCCAATCGAATCCTCGTTGTTTCGATGCCCCTGAGATTCATCTGCTTCACGGAAGGAGCACTTCCAAGGAATATGGTGCGAGCAACTCTTCGTGCAGCGATATGCTTCCCAAACCTCTCTATTTCTTTGTCTTTCAAAAACGGTACCGACTTTGTTCCATCGACATCTCGTTCGATGATTGCATTCCAACTGTCGGACAGATGTCGAGATAATTCATCTCGAACCTGTTGGACATCAAGAGGAAACGAAGATGGCATGATCATCAAACTTTGGTCTCCGCGGATCCACAAATCATAGATAACGGCCGCCATCAATCGCAACACGCCTCGAGTACGCTGGAATCTTTCCAAGGTCGCCCAATCTTCATACAGACGATCAAAAACTTCAGGATGGATTGGATAGCAACTGATCAATCTGTTTCGATATTCCAACTCCTTCGTCTCAATTGGGAAATCGGAAGCGTTTTGAATGTACATATTGCTGAAAGCGTTACACACGGCATCTCGTTCGCCCTCATTACTGCAAGGAGAGAAGAGTCTTCGCCTGACAACTTCAAACCCTTCATGAGCCGCAACCGGCTTCCAAATCGACTCCATCCGTCCGAAGGTGTGTTCAATTGTTTCCAAGACCCTTTGTCCAGCCTCGCCACCTATTTCAAGTTCCGATTCCGGCAGTGATGCTATCAAAACGGAGTTTTTACTGCTTCGTACCGCTTCTGTAAGCTCTTGGATAAAGGTGATTAAATTGTCAAAGCTTCCGGCGATTAAGCCATCCACCCCATACAGCTTTTTTGCATACGCCACAAGCTCATCAATCAAAATCATGCACGGACCGACAGCATCAAACATCCCTCGGAGGGCATTTGATCCGGGAGAGACGCCTTTATTGTCAGCTTTCTTAATGAAATTATACAGGTCTTTTTTGCCTGAGGATTCGGTCAGTTGAGCTGCAATCTCACCCCACAACGTATTGATGGTAATTCCCGGCATAGTAGGCGGTCTGCGAGCCTTTGTTGGATCAAGCGCTGTTCCTACAACCACTGCAACATGGACTTTGGGCAAGGTAGTAACTTGAGCTGCTTCAAGCACTGCTTTGGCATTCGGTAGCTTATCAACCGGAACAGTGCCTCGAAGCAAATGATACAACGCCAGCATGCTGTGCGTTTTTCCGCCGCCAAATGCAGTTTTAAGTTGAATAACCGGCTCTCCATCCTTGCCGGAAACCCGCTTGATCGCTTCAGCCAATAAGCCCTTCATCCCCTCTGTAACATATGTACGGCTAAAGAATTCCACCGGGTCACGATACTCGGGCGACCCTTCTCCCCTGGCTACTTGAGATAAATCCGCGGCAAACTCGGCCTTTTGATATCTCCCTTGGGCAACATCCGGATGCGGTTGTATTACCTCACGCCAAGGCTTGAGCCCCTTAATAGGAGCTTCCCGCATGATTCCGGCATTCTTGGGAATTGCCTTTTGGACTTCTTCGGGTTGAACCACTGATTGAGCCGAACCTTCCGGAGATCCATACAGCACAGTACGAGCCAACTTTCGAATTTCCTCAATATTTGTTGTGTCAATCGGCTCAAGAAGCCGTGTCATGGTATCCAATGCCCTCCACGTATACTCATTATCAAAATCTTCCCGACCTGCATGAGCCCAGGCATGTCGTACATCGATTAATTCATTGATCCAGCTTCTCTGCTCTTTAGCCAGCTTCTTGTTAAAGATATCTTTCCACTGCCAGTTGATGAGCTGTAAACACCGGAGAATATCCAAAGAGTTTTCCAACTCGTCATCGCTTCCGGTGGTGGGTAAATCTTTTTTTTGATCGTAAGTAAAACTGTCAAGAACACCCAATTCCCACCAATCCGATCCATAGTAAGCTTTGAGTTCACAAACCACAAATGGAGCCAAGGTTAATAAGGTATATCGAAATCCTCTATTCAACATTTCATTGTTTGTCATCATTCCCTCCCCTAACCAAAATCAAATTCGCCTGGTATATATTCTCTAGCTTTATTTGCTCTATCTTGGATTGTCATCCAAGAGGATACCAACGAATTGTACGCATATGCTTCACCGGCCCAGCCTTTCCGTTCCGCAATCGTGTATAACCGATACGCAAGTGCCTTTATATTCTCAACAAGATAACCGGATAATTGAGCCATGATTCTTGTCGCACCCTCAACACCATCCTTTTGAAATGCGAGGACAACCTGCTGGGTTGTCAACCAGACGTTATAATCAATTCCTATCTTAAATCCCGGTAAATCCTTTCTTTCGTTGAGATACACGTCCCCTTTTTGCGCTGTTATTATCCCTTTACTAACCAGCTGATCGATTGAAATGTTCTTAGCTTTTGACAGCACTTCAGCAGTACCAAATTTAACTGGGTTAAAAGCATATTGTGAGAACAGATCAACGCAGAATCTGCTCTCGGCATCCATTTCTCCTTCTTGTTCGCTGAAGAACTCATCAATCATCTGATTGATAATCTCCAGTGCGGAACGAACCGTCATCTCCGTTCCATCAGCTTCCAGAATCTTGCCATTACGAGAAAACACGGCCATACCCGGACCGATTGCTGATTGAGCCAAGTCAACAGGTGCAATATTGGCTTGCTGTAGTTTGACAAGAGCAGGATTCAACTCCCTTTTCAGTGTTGTGACAAATTCTTTGCGAGTGATAAAGGAAGATGAGGGGTTACGCTTCCTGCAAACCAACACAATGGAAGAGGCAAGCGCGTTCGTCCCCTGAGCAACAGATCGCACACTTCTTTCAGTTCTTATTGGCCAGGTTCCGGTTATTGCAAATCCCGCTTGGATTACAGCTGAAAGCATAGTCTCCCAACCAGTGGAAACTGTTACACTCGAGGAATTATCGTCATCCTCTTCTCCACTGCTTATCTCACTTTGCTTGAATGCATAGTAAATGGTCACAGGTATATCCGCTCGAGTATACTTATATACTTGACGGAAAGTTTGCAGCATTCCGTCCTCGAAAAAGTCTTTTGCTTTTTCCTTGTTTCCATTGAATCTATAGGGAGTAGCTACCAATTCTTCTTCTTTGGGAACAAGCATAGTGCTAAATAATTTAGGATATGTATCCTTCAATGATTGTCGCATCCAAATGTAGAAAAAATCTGAAAGATCTGCATATCCGATATTATCGTAATATGGTGGATCTGTAGAAATCATAATATTTCTAAGACCATTGTCCTTGGCTGCGTCGTGCTGAATGACTGATCCTGATAGCATAGCAGGAAGAGTTTGAATACTTTTCGTTAGCCACATCAACATACTTTTTAATGATCCAGCTGAATTGCTAAAAACATTTGCCTCTGCATAATCCCACACCATAGGGATTGCATGCCGAGCAAATGTATTTCTGATTGCACTCAATGTATTTATCCACGAACAAATCGTTGAGTTGTAATCGGCAAGCTTGTCAACTAAAAAGGCAAGATATACCCCTATTGCTTCTCCATAAGCTTTTGCCCCTTTACCACCATTTCGAAGTTCGAGTCCATCTTCCATTCCCCTATGTAAAGCATCTTCATAAGCCTTTTGTTGGGCTTCAGAAACCAAGTTGCTGAAGGTGGTTAAAGCAGTGAGTTGGCGATTAGTGAATAAGTCTGCCGTTTCATCCATTCCATACAGAGGAACACTTACTCTTGCTTTACCTGATAATTTTCCAGAAGGGAAATCCTCCGGTCGATTAATTTCAGCAATTTGGGAGTGATCCTTTGATGGTGACAGATATAGACGAGTATTTGAGCCCTCTGCCGCTATTGCCAGAAGTTGGGATCCAAGTCCTTCATGCTGAGCAAATTCCCTGATATATGGAAGATCTACAAAGGTTCCACAACAGGGACAAGTGGCTCCTGTTCGGGTCATTGTACCTTTTAGCACCTTTGCTTTTCCGCTTTTCACTTTATACGTAACTATGTTGTCTTGTATTTCCAGCACTACATGGTGTTCTTTTCCCTTTTTTGTCGAGAGATCAAACGAACGCACAAGCGGCATCTCACACCCACACGCAGGGTTTGGGCATGTGACTGTTCTGGCCCAAATCCATGCGATGACTGTTGCTTCAGAGCCATTGGATAGCTTTGCTGTTGGATAGAGATGACCGATTCGCTTGAAGGCTTCCTCTCTCATCCATTCACCATAGTATCTGACATCTTCAGCAAGACCTGTTGAGCCTTTCCATGCAAGTTCTGATCCTAACTTGGCTCTGGCTTCCGGGTTGACAGGCGGCATACCTTGGAATTTGGGAGGGATCTCAATCATCGCCTTGTTAATCATCACTGCAACGGGATTGAGATCAGAAGCGTGAGCTTTGAGCCCCAGGCGCTGGGCTTCCAAGGGGATAGCGCCACCGCCGGCAAAGGGATCAAGGAATTCGGGTACATCACCGTCGGTGGAACGTTCAATCTCGGCTTTGGCTTCAGCAAGAAGTTCTTCATCATTGGAGTTTTCCCAAACAACAAGGCGTTCAAGAATATCAAAAAGCCTTTTGCGTTCCTTTTCCTGGGCTTCTTCCGTTGGGAATTTGTCCGGATGTGACGATGGATCATCAACAAGGGAAGAGAAGATGACAGCCCGTGCTGCGGCCAATGGCCGACGAGCCCACCACAGATGAAGGGTAGACGGATGACCGTGACGGATTGATTTTTCTCGAACAGACGCATTGTTGATTGCATCTAATGGAAGGGCTACTTCTATCAGCTTCTTTTTGACCATTCTGGAACACCTCTTTGTTGGCTAAATATAACTTGTGATTGTGTAACAAGCTTATCGATATCGAAATTTATGCTGCTGGCCGCATCATCCGGGTTGGATACAAACGGCTTTGCCAAATAGGTAACATCAACAACGCGTTCATCAACTTCGACGATTGCAAGAATATATTGCTCAGGCTGATTCAGGGATGTAAGAATCTCATTTTTGGTAACCGTTACCGTAGTGGAACCTTTCGTTCTCCCCTTTACCTCAATAAACCGATACGCACCTTCATGAAACGCCTTTGATTCGGGAACTTTGGATAAAATGTCGTACCCGCAGTTATCTGAACTGACATCCTTTGGCAAAAACCCCTGCTCTTTTTCAAGATTCATAACCGTGTGCATTGCAATACGCTCAATGGTTTTTCGATCCCGACCAAAAAGAGCATCTTCAGCGGGAGATTCATGTGCAAGCAGAAAAGATGGAATAACCAATGCCGCCCCGATGAGAATTGGAGGGATTGCGGTGATATTCTTCTCCAGCTGCAACTCTGACAACCGTGTCTGCATTCGTTCGGCCAATTCCTCAGCTTTCATCCTCGCTCTTTCAGAGTTCAAGCGCATTGGACTCTTCCCGCTATCTTCACGCAGTTTCAACTCGTTTGCCCGTTGATCCCAATACCTGATTTCCGAAATAAGCCGAGTTTTAACTGCATGCTCCACCTTATTGATATGTGCAAGCCGAGCTGATTTGACTTCGGTTACATGTGCCGGGAGCAATTTCTCGATTGCATACTCCATTGCTATCGATTCGGCGTTCACAGACAAATCCAAAGCTTCCGCAATTTCCTCCGCTTTCTCTTGTTCCTCCAAAGAAGGAGCCCTGTAATCCAGGTACGGTGCGTAGCCCGCATTGTGGGCTCTTCCCTCAATGTCTATCTCAATAAAATGAACCTGCTTGGAGATGGTTCTTCGCTGTTGATGAGGCAGGACTTTGCTGTCTTGAATTACACTCTCCAGATATACAAGAAGATTCGGTCTATCGTATCTAAAGGAATCATCAACCAGAATCGCCCCTTGTTTTAATACATGACTTTGGCGATCAAGGATCAAATCGATGAGATTGTCCAGAAGAGGATGTCCCGGACTTATCAGATCCGCATTGGGCTTACCCGGAATATTGATAAACTCCTTATCAAACACTACTCGCTCATATTTCTTGAGGACGGCTCGACCAATACCGATGGAAGTATCTCGCAAGCGAATATCACGAGGGACATGTGTAATCTCAAACCGCTGAGGTTCTCGTTCTCTCATGGCTCCGCCATATTGTGTAAAAGCTTTGTCAAAGAAATGCTTTATAAAATGCGGCTGAAGCCTTCTCGCTTCCAACAATTCCAGATCTTCTTTGATCTTAAGAACCATTTGAGCATTCATTGAATCGTGGGTTAACGCTCGTTCTTCGATCAATTCAAGAAGCTTTTGTTGATTGACAGCGTTATCGACTATTGAATTCAGTCTGTTTCGTACCTCCGGCTGATTACCATAGCGAATGGCTTCAACAAGCAAATCTCTCAGTGGCTTGTTGTCAAAGGTGATTTTTCCCAGGACATCAAATACCTTCCCGCCAAGAGCTTCTCGTTCAGCTTCCAGTTTTTCAAACAACCGTTGGAAAACCATGCCTTCCCGTGTTTCGGAAGCAACGAGGTTCCATAAATGACACACCTCTGTTTGACCGATACGATGAATTCTGCCGAATCGTTGTTCCAATCGATTGGGATTCCACGGCAAGTCATAGTTGATCATCAAGTGAGCCCGCTGAAGGTTGATTCCTTCACCGGCAGCATCGGTGGCAATGAGAATGGTTGTATCCTTATCCTGTTTGAACAGTTGTTCAATTTTGCGTCGTTCGTCGCGAACCATCCCACCGTAAATATTCACAACCGATTCATGGCGACCTAATAGTGAGCGCACCTTATCGGTGAGATACCGCAGCGTATCCCGGTGTTCGGTAAAGATAATGAGTTTATGCCGGTTGCCATTTGAATCCTTCATTGCAACATTATCTTGCAGTAAAAGGGACAGTTGCTTCCATTTTTCGTCTTTGCCACTGAGCCGGACATGATTGGCTAACGCCTCAAGGCCTTTCAGAGTGGCTATTTCTTTTTCCAACTCCCCAATCGTTTGGGCTGCAGACGCCTGGTTTAAAAACTCCTCTTCAATTTCCTCAACCTCTTCTTCTGGTGATTCTTCAAAATCTTCCATATCTTCATCATTCAGAATCCGATATTCAGATGCACGGCGACTAAGCAGTTCTTCATTGAGCCGATGCTCCAATCGTTCTCTTCTTCGCTTGAGCGACTGATAGATAGCTTCAGGGGAAGAAGCAAGCCTCCGTTGAAGGATCGTGAGGGCAAAACCGACAGTATTTTTTCGTTCTCCGTTTAGCTGATCGGCACGATTGAATTCTTCTCGGACATATTCGGTTACAGAATCATAGAGAGCTGCTTCTTCCGGCGAGAGTGTATAATTGACCGTGTATGATATCCGTTCCGGGAAAAGCGGTTTGCCGTCGAACCTGAGAAGCTCCTCTTTTACCAATCGCCTCATCACATCAGAGATATCAATCGATTGGTAGGAAGTCCTCTTCACTCCTTCGAACCGATCGGGATCAATGAGGGACATAAACAGTTGAAAGTCTTCATCTTTCCCATTGTGCGGCGTCGCGGTAAGCAATAAGAAATGCCTTGTTTGGTTTGAAAGGAGTCTCCCAAGATGAAAGCGCTTTGTATACTTTATTTCTCCGCCCCACAGAGATGCCGACATTTTATGCGCTTCATCGACAACGATCAAATCCCATTCGGTCGCTTTGAGCTTTTTTTGGATCTCTTCATTTCGGGTAAGCTTATCAAGTCTTGCTATGGCCAAATCGACTTCCGTAAATGCATTCCCCGTTGCCACAGATTCGAGTAAATCATTGGTGATGATAGTAAACGTAATACCGAATTTTGAATAAAGCTCGTCTTGCCATTGTTCAACAAGGTTTCCCGGAGCAACAATCAAGCATCTTTTAACATCTCCCCGGATCATCAGCTCTTTTAATAAAAGACCCGTCATGATCGTCTTCCCAGCCCCCGGATCATCGGCAAGAACATATCTCAATGGCTGGCGTGGCAGCATTTCTTGATAAACGGCAGTGATTTGATGCGGCAGGGGTTCGATTGAAGACGTGTTTACCGCTAATAAGGGATCAAATAAATATGCCAAATGAATTCGATAGGCTTCAGAAAGAAGGATAAAATTGTCAGCATTCTCATCAAAAGACCAACGAGTTCCCTCTTCTAAGACTTCAAATGATCCTTCGTTATCACGGTAGATAATCTGGCTTCCCAAACTTCCGGAATCATCTTTATATGTGACCTCAATGGCAGAGGTTCCGTACCATTTCACACGAATGATCTCCACATTTTTGCCGGGAATAATGTTCTTGACAATGCTATTCGGCTTCAAATCCTCGAGTGTAGTCACCTCTCCTCCCCCATTTACATTCATAGCTCAGAAGATTGAGATAAGCATGAACAACAAAAGAGCCTTATCGAACAACATTCGTATTTCCAGTAGTATATCGCAAATCACCACTCATTTGGTAATTAATGATGAGCAAGCTCAATTGATCCAACAGTTCTTAACCATTTTGAAGCTTTCCCATTGATTATTGAACACTACCGTCATCCCTGCTTTCGTTTTTCATGACATACTTCAAGCTTCATTACACACAAAAGGTGGAAACACCGTTCCACCTGCCAATAAAGACAATAAAGAATAATTCCCAACGGCACCTGAGACCATGGAATCAAAATGAACCGCCCGACTCCTTCTTCATTCAGGATTGACTCCTATGGTTTCAAAGTATACGGTACAAAGCCAATTTGTGTCAAATTTTGGGATTATTGCCCCCTAATATGTTGCACAAACCGGGTAATAAAACCGTTGCTGATGGAATGCGTACCCGCGGGGCATAACGCAATCAAAATAGGTTTAGCCGGTAAGCATATACTATTTGGGAGATTGTCATGCATATCCGGTACACGAAAACGGGTAATCCTGGCATATGGAAATCACTCTCACATGATTTCTTATGTGATGGAACTTGCTGCTCGCACATCTCCGCCCTTAACCCCTCAATAGCATCCTGTCGGCCGGTTTTAACATCCTCTAAACTCTCAAGCAAATGTGAATATAAAAATGAATAATTGAGTAGAGGTTTTGATTCAGCACATAACTGAAATAGAAACCCGATAAGATTTGCAAAATTCAATTTCCGAAAATGTAATTGAGAAAATGGATGGTTACATTTAAATTAATAAATGAGGAATAAGAAATGGGTAAAGCCACAGATGAGTTTTTTAAAAGAAAAAAGAACGATTGGTCTCTTGTAAAGGATGACTTGTTAGAGAATTATCTTAAAGCCTACATGGTTAAGCTGTTTTCCTCTCAGAGACCAACTATATACTTGGACTGCTTTGCCGGCGCTGGAAAATTCGGAAAAAATGACATCCCATACGAAGAGAAAGAAGATGGATCCCCATTAATAGCACTTAAAACAATGTGTGAAGCATCCAGCATTTCAAAGGTATATCCAAAACCTCCCCGTCTGGCGTGTTTTATTGAACCGAAATACTATGAAGAATTGAAAACCAATATTCGCAAGTCTGAGTTTTCTCATGAAGAATTCCTGATTTATACAACTCCTTATCCGGATGCAGTACAAGAATTCTTGGATTTTGTTTTTACTCAATGGAAGAACCCCAATTTGTTTTGTTATCTTGATCCATACGGTGTGAAGTACTTGGAATTTGAGGCGTTTAAGCAAATTCGCAATGAGAACTTCGGAAGTTTGGAGTTTTTAATCAATTTCAATTCTTTTGGTTTCTTTCGGTATGCCTGCAGTGTGTATGAAATAGAAATTCGAGAACCGCGTATTGCCAATGATGAAGATGTTGTAGAGCTTGACCCCTTACGTGAAAATGGGAATTTGAACCAAATAGAAAGGCTGAATTCTATTATGGGGAACAACCAATGGCAAGAGATAATCCAAGATTATAAATGTGGCAAGATAAATGGATATGCCTCGGAATATAAGTTGGCTGAGATGTATAAACAACAACTTAGGGCGTCACTTAATTTTCGATATGTGTTGAGCATACCAATCAGATTCAAAGAACCTAATCATCCAAAGTACAGGATGGTTTATGCAACGAATCATGCGGATGGGGTAGTGATAATGGGTGACGTAATGTACAACTGCCAAGATTACCTGTTTGAGCAATACTCCTTATCAACGAGCGGATCTCTAAACCTTTTTAGCAGAGAAGAACTCTATGGTAGCCCTTCTGTTGAAGCTAGCATAATTGAATACCTTCGAGGAAAAGGGGAACTTGGAGGTAATGAATTTAAAGCCGGATTCTACACTGACAAATGTATCACTGCACACTTAATCGAAGCCCTCAAAACACTTGAAAAAAACAACAGAATTACTATTCGCCGAGAGCCGAAAACCACCTCAAGACACAAGCCAAGCAGGTTTTTCAACGAAAGCAAGGGTAAACATCTGTATATCAGCCTCAATGAATAATATAGTTGCT
>Ga0209718_1000453_pt1 | contig 55905 bp, 58 predicted proteins | sample AD_JPNAS1_MetaG_FD_184420 | JGI IMG/M metagenome (GOLD analysis project Ga0209718, IMG submission 184420) | Active sludge microbial communities of municipal wastewater-treating anaerobic digesters from Japan - AD_JPNAS1_MetaG (SPAdes) (version 2) | ecosystem: Engineered > Bioreactor > Anaerobic...
AGGTCTTTCTTATCCTGTACAGCCCACCCCGCTGCCTCAAGGAGTTTGTCGATATTTTGTCGTGCTTTCTCTTCAGGGTTCATAATGTGTTATGATGAAAAAGCATATTAATCAACTCAATCCTAATTTTTTCGTTGACAAAAAATAAATCGGTTGAAGTGGCATAAGACTCTTATCTTCATCAGTCATTTTGTCATAAAATTCTGTCCAGAGCCCAAGAAAACGACTGAGGTCAATCAGTTCAACGTGGATTTGTGCGCTCCGAGCGGTTGACTTTGCATCTGTTGTGAAACCTCCTGTTGACACAAAAATTCCCACATCACCTTCCTTGTGCAGCAAGCCTAAGAGTTGCCTCACTTCCTGCACCGAGGCAGAAGATTCTCGATGCTTTACCTGAACTCTGATACGTGGTGACTCCGTTCCAAGTGGGTCACGGTATGCCACAATGTCCAATCCACCATCTTTGCCTTTTGGTGCTATAAAAGGCGTGTAGTAACCCATGCCGCGTAGTAGTGCAGCTACGATATCCTGTAATTCATAAGCGTTTTTTGAGTTAATATACTGCTCCAGACCTTCGAGGGCTTTCTGCTCCATTTCATCAAAAGTCAGTTCTTGTTGGGTTGTTGCTTCTTCATCTTCTTCATCTGGAACTATTGGGCGCTCTGCTGCCCATTTTTTATACAGTTTATCTGCCGCTATATGTAACCCTTCAGGGCCGAGCTTAAGCGCTTCCTCGCCTTCAGGGGTGATATACCAAACACCTTTTTTCTTGATGAGGTAGCCTGCCTTCATGCAACCTATGCTGTAAAAATGAAGAATGGATTGCCACCGTATGTAGCCTGACTTCTCATACCTTTCCTTGGCCCATTCATCAAGTTCAACCTCTTTTTCGATTCTGGACATAAGTTCACGCATTGGCATTTCTTTGCCATTATCTTTGAGAATACGCAACGCTGCATAAACCAATCTCGCTGCAAGCGCTCTTGATTTTGATAGTTCTTTATATGTCGCCATGGACATCTACCCCCTATATATTTATATTGAGTATCGTACAAGACTTCATAACAAGAAACAAGTTTTTTGGCTTCCAAAAAAAACTATTCTCAAAGTATATAATCCAATCTATTCGAACACTAAATCCGATTTTATCCGAACGGCCTTTTTATGTTCCTTCCCCTGCCATCTTTACTTTACAAAAGTGTTCGACCTAAGTCAAGGTTGAGTATATTTTTCTTATTGAATCTTCACCTTTCAGTTTTTTAGCCAACCCTCTTTTTAGAAGGTTAGATGTTTGGAAGTGTAGAGGTGTAGCCAAACCTCCAACCCTCTAACCTTCTCCTGTCTTCTGTCTCCTGTCTCCTGTCTTCTGTCTTCTGTCTCCTGTCTCCTGTCTTCTGTCTTCTGTCTTCTGCCTCTAACCTTCTCCTGTCTCCTGTCTTCTGTCTCCTGTCTCCTGTCTTCTGTCTCCTGTCTCCTGTCTTCTGCCTTCTGCCTCTAACCCTCCAGCCTTCTGCCTTTTCCAACCCTCTGTCTTTCTCTGCGGGCTCTGCGAGAGACAGAAAATCATTTAGGATTTAGGAATTAGGAATTAGGATTGAAGAGCGTTGATTTGGGATAGAGCGACAAATCAGATCTTTTCCTCACGCCCAGTCCCCCGTTTACAACGGGGGCCTTCGAGTACGCAGAGTACACAGAGTTGAAATGTTTTTGCCATGATTTAGAGAAAGATTAATCATGGCAAACTCCCAAACCCTGCGGGTAAAATATTTTTAACAACTTTACCCGAAGGGTGAGTTGTTTCATCAGAACAAATCTTTCTCCTGTTCTGATGAAGATAGTCTATCTCGTCTTTCTCTGCGCTCTCTGCGGCCTCTGCGAGAGAAAAAAAGCATTTAGGAATTAGGAATTAGGAATTAGGATTGAAGAGCGTTGATTTGGGATAGAGCGACAAATCAGATCTTTTCCTCACGCCCAGTCCTTCGAGTACGCAGAGTACACAGAGTTGAAATGTTTTTGCCACGTTTTAGAGAAAGATTAATCATAGCAAACCCGCACAAACCCTGCGGGTTAAATATTTTTAACAACTTTACCCGTAGGGTGAGTTGTTTCATCAGAACAAATCTTTCTCCTGTTCTGATGAAGATATTTTATCTCGTCTTTCTCAGCGGCCTCTGCGGCCTCTGCGAGAGAAAAAAAAGCATTTAGGAATTGTGGATGGAGAATAGCGTTTTCTGGAAACTGACATCGGCACCTGCACCATCCTGCGATCGAAACATCGAATCATCAGAGAGCATAACTTTTTGATCGTCGCTGATTCCACCTATGATTACAGTATTTTACAAATGCCGGAGCTCCGGCATTGGTTTGCTGTAACAGATAATGTAAGTAACTGTGTCACCTTTTTTCAAAGAGTTTTCTTATTGCAGCATCAAGAGAAAGGGTGATGGTAGTATCAGCAGAACATGTGAGGATGGCAACAACAGAGATATTTTAGTAAGAAGAACATCTGACAGGAGGCAAACAACCCCTCCTGTCAGATTATTGTGCAATGGTTAGGATATTGTGAGAAAGGATAGTCAGATTAATGTGAGAGGTGACATATGGTATACAGTGTTGTTCTTCTTATCAGTATGGAAGACCTTTCTGATGAACATCTGCAATCATATCAGAATAAAAGTGGTATGTTAATGGTATATAATGTCATATTGGTAATACGAATGCTTTTTTGACCACCTACTAACGGTAACTACTTAATATCATTGAATACCGATAATTGATGTCTGCCAAAAACAGGTCAAAAACAGGTCTGATAGGGAGAGATTTCATGAAGTTGGGTTATGTACAGCAGCCATTAATCTTTAAACAAGTCAAAGACAGCAATTCCGGGAATGTTTTTAAAGTCTTTTGAGTTTTCAGTAATTATCTCTTCTATGCCATTCTCCAGCATACATGCTGCAATCAGCGCATCCCAAAAATGCTTGCGGTATGCTGATACAATCTCTGTTGCTCTGATAAAAGTAGCTGCATCCCTGTCAACAACCGTCCATTTCTGTGATGATAAAATGTCTTCAACGATGATTCTCGCGTGTTCTGCGGACAAAGGCTTTTCGACCTTTGTCGTGACTACCACAAAAAACTCCATAAGGTTCTGGAGTGCGATAATCGCGCCACCTTTCTCCCATATTTGTTTTACTAACGACTTGCATTTATGATGCTTTTCTTTTTCTGAAACATCATAGGCATATACAAGAATATTGGTATCAATGAGCTTGTTTTCATGAGTCATATAATTCTCCCCTTTTTGTATAGAGAATTTTTCCCATATCAAACCCCTTATCCAGAGACTCTATTTGTCTTTTTGTGATATCTTTTTCTGATGAACTTTTAACAGGACTCAGCGTGACCAGCGTTTCTGTACCATCAGGTATATCAACTTTTTCATAGAGTCTTATCAGGTTGCCCTCTACTACCGCTCTATAAAGTTTTTTCATGTCCTAATTACCTCCTTTTATGTATCTTTTTATATAATCCAATCTATTCGAACACTAAATCCGATTTTATCCGAACGGCCCTTTTATGATTCTTTCCCTGCCGTCTTTACTTTACAAAAGTGTTCGACCTAAGTCAAGGTTGAGTATATTTTTCTCATTCTTCACCTTTCAGTTTTTTAGCCAACCCTTTTTTTAGAAGATTAGATGTTTGGAAGTGTAGATGGGTAGCCAACCTTCCAACCTTCTGTCTTTCTCTGCGGCCTCTGCGAGAGAAAAAAGCATTTATGAATTAGGAATTAGGAATTAGGATTGAAAAGCGTTGATTTGGGATAGAGCGACAAATCAGATCTTTTCCTCACGCCCAGTCCTTCGAGTACGCAGACTACACAGAGGGTGAATGTTTTTGCCATGATTTAGAGAAAGATTAATCATGGCAAACCCGCAAACCCTGCGGGTTAAATATTTTTACTTCTGCCCCGCAAGGGGCATGAAGTGTGGACAGAATTCATCAGTCTCAGAATTCTGGCCACAAGTCTATCTCGTTTTTCTCTGCGCTCTCTGCGGCCTCTGCGAGAGAAAAAAGCATTTATGAATTAGGAATTAGGAATTAGGATTGAAAACATAAAGCCTCAACTGCCTTAGTCTTGTAGAGTGTGTAGAATTTTTTCACTGCGCTTTTCTCCACCAACTATAAACTATAAACTATAAACTGCCTTATAGCCCCAAAGTTCTGTAAAGCATAACTTTTTGATCGTCGCTGATTCCACCTATGATTACAGTACTTTACAAATGCCGGAGCTCCGGCATTTGTTTGCTGCAACAGATAATGCAAGTGGCTGTGCCATTTTTTTTAAAGGGTTCTTTTATTGCAGCATCAAGAGAAAGGGTGATGGTAGTATCAGCAGAACATGTGAGGATGGCATCAACAGAGATATTTTAGTAAGAAGAACATCTGACAGGAGGCAAACAACCCCTCCTGTCAGATTATTGTGCAATGGTTAGGATATTGTGAGAAAGGATAGTCAGATTAATGTGAGAGGTGACACCAGGTTGTTATCTTTTGCAACAGTGATCTCATAACGGTTGGCGATTCTTCTATACCTTTCTTTGAGGCGGCCAATCTTCTCGATGACCTTATCGTAATTCTTGGTCCCATGTTTTTTTGCAAGGGCTTGATGCACCTTCATTAACTCTTCCTCGAATCAAAGTATTTCTTGAAATAATATTCTCATTTGGTTAATCTCTCAATGAGATTTAATAAAGGAGCGTGCCATGAAAACACTGGATCGCATCACACAGAAACCAGATATGATGGGAGGAAAGGCCTGTATCCGCGGAATGCGCGTCACCGTCGGCATGATCGTCAGCCAGATCGGTGCGGGTCATTCAATTGAAGAGATACTGGCAGATTATCCTTATCTGGAACGTGAGGACATACTACAGGCGCTCCGCTATGCCGCCTGGCGGTCAGAAGAGCGGGAGGTCCTGCTGGCCAACACATGAAATTGCTTATTGATATGAACCTTTCTCCAAGATGGGTTAAATTTCTCACAGATAACGGCTTAGATGCTTTACACTGGTCAGCGATGGGGAAAGTAGCCGCCAGTGATTCAGAAATCATGGCCTGGGCATCGGACAACGGCTATATCGTTCTTACCCATGATCTTGATTTCAGTGCCATCCTTGCCGCCACACAGGAAAAATTCCCAAGCGTTGTCCAGATCCGCGCGGAAGATGTAAGCCCTGATGTTATTGGAAGCAAAATTGTTCATGCTCTCCATCAGATGCAGGCCGAATTAGAGGCAGGTTCTTTATTGTCCATAGACGACAAGACCATATAATAACTCACAATGGAGGAAGGTTTTGAGACAGTATTCTCTTGCAATAAAAACTTTCATTTGCGTATTGTTGCTTTCCCTTTCGACCGGCATGAACGTTCATGCCGGCAACGGCATTGAGTCAGCCGGTGAGGTGCTGACCGCCCTTCTCCCTGCAACAGCTTTAGGATTGACTGTAGGATACAAAGACGGTGAAGGTATGTTACAGTTCGGGCTCTCTTCTGCTCTTACCCTCGGCGTTACATATGGTCTTAAATCTACCGTAATAGAGACAGATCCCAATGGTAATAGCTATTCTTTTCCCTCATCACATACATCTATTTCCTTTTCATCTGCAGAGTTCATACGCAAACGGTACGGCTGGCTTTACGGATTACCTTCCTATGCTGCAGCAACGTTCGTGGCTGTCAGCCGGGTTACATCAAGAGAACATTACATCCAGGATGTGGCGGCTGGAGCTGCCATTGGCATCTTAAGCAGTTGTATTTTCACGCAACCCTTCAAGGGATGGCTTATCCAACCGGAGGTCGGCGAGAAACATTACGGTCTCAGGCTCGGGCATGCCTGGTGAGCAACAACCATAGAAAAAATCTTTTTGTTTCGATGGTGGGATTTCTCCATTCTCCCAAAAATGACACATGTTTTATTCATTGACCTGTTTTTTATGGTATTAGACAGAATCAGATATTTTAGTGAGAACATTTTCAGTCATAATTGTATACAGGAAGAATAAAAAGAAACGAGTGAAAAGCAAGCGAGAAAACTGAACAGAACTCTCACCTGATATCAAAAAAATGTCTAAAAACAACCATACTATGAACGAACAACAAAATTTTCTCTTTTGTATGAGTGTCCTCCACCATAAACAAGTATACCTGAGCTTTGGGTTTTTAATAATCCACCTTGAAATATTTTCATTATGCGGCTGCAATAGGTGTACAATAAAACAGGCCTGAAGGATTGACAGCCATTGACGTGCGGTGGTATGAGAAATACCACAATCAGAAAGCAAGAAATACAAGATTTATTAGCTGTCCAGAATGGCCAGCACAGAGAATTTTTTAGTAAGTGTCCTTTGTATCATATTGAAACAATAGCAGGTATTTTTATCTCGTCAACATGAATGTTGCACTTGCAATGTGCCAATAAAACGATAACTTCATATAATGTTTCGCCAGGTCAGTAACAAACCAGATTATACCGGAATTGTATGAATCCACATCACCGGCATTGACAAATTGGTATTACTAAGTAATAATATAATCACTCTCAAATAAGGTGATAAACATGAAGAAAAAGCAGACTATTTTGACATTCAAGGTCGATGAAGACCTGATGGAGGTCATCAAGGACATTCCGAATCGGTCTGAATATATAAGGGCGGCAATCATGGCTGCACTTGACAATACCTGCCCTCTTTGCAACGGTACCGGTATGCTTTCGCCCAAACAGAAAGAGCACTGGGAAGCCTTTTCTCACGACCATACCCTGAAACGTTGCGAAGATTGCAAGGAAATTTTTATAGAGTGTACAAAGTGAGATATTTTTTTATCGGGCATTCTCTATGAAAAGGGTGGGCTTTGTTTTTATTCTGCTGCTGATTATTACAGTTATCATACCCTTTGCAAGGTTCGGACATACCCAAACAGTCATGACCGTTTTTGCAAGTATAATGCCTCAAGCATATTTCCTCGAGCGCATAGGTGGTCAATTTGTCAATGTTGAAGTCCTTGTTGGTGAAGGACAATCACCACACACATACGAACCTTCACCGCAACAGATGGCAAAACTTTCATCGACAAAAGCCTATTTTGCCATCGGTGTTCCCTTTGAGAAAAACGTCATAAGCAAGATAAAGAAGATAAACAGAAAACTAACCATCATTGAGACACAAAAAGGCATTTCATACCGTTATTTAGAAAATCACCATCATAAAGGCAACAAAAACCATGACATAAAACACGATAACAGAATTCCTGACCCACATATCTGGATGGATCCCAAGCTTGTCAAGGTACAGGCGCAAAATATCCACGACGCCCTGTGCAAGCTGGATCCAGAACACACAAATGATTATTCAAAAAATCTTCAGACGTTTCTAACAGATCTGAGACGAGTAGACCAAAGGATTGCTCACGTTCTTGCTCCATTTAAGGACAATAGCATTTATGTTTTTCATCCAGCTTTCGGTTATTTTACTGACTCTTATGGGCTTCATCAGGTATCTATCGAGACTGAAGGCAAAGAACCCAGTGCCAAACAATTGGCAAATACCATAGATAAGGCAAAAAAGGACGGGGTACATATAATTTTTGTACAGCCTCAGTTTTCGAAAAAAAGCGCCAAAACCATTGCAATGACAATAGGAGGGGTCGTGGTACCTATCGATCCATTATCAAAGGACTACCTTTCCAATCTTGAAAAGATTGCCTCTGAAATAGAAAAAGGATTAGCGAGGAGATAGGTAACTCAATGGACGATGTGGTAGCTGTCAGTTTTCAGGATGTTGATTTTTCCTATAATAACACCCCAGTACTGAAAGAAGTAAGCTTTGCTATTTATGACAAGTCATTCATCTCCATTGTCGGTCCAAACGCTGGTGGAAAGACTACACTATTGAAACTAATGTTGGGACTCCTGAAGCCCTCACGGGGAACCATAAAAATCTTTAACCTGTCCCCTGACAAGGCGCGTTCATTAATCGGATACATGCCTCAGTATATTCAATTTGACCCCTATTTTCCTGTTACTGTTCTTGACGTCGTTCTAATGGGTCGATTGGGAAACAGGACTATCTTTGGCCCATACAGAAAAAAGGATATTGCGATATGTTTTGAGGCACTCCAAAAACTTGAAATGTCGGATACATGGAATCGCCCATTCAAGGCATTATCCGGTGGGCAACGTCAAAGGGTACTCATCGCTCGTGCCCTCGCAACCAAACCGCGACTCCTCCTCCTTGACGAACCAACTTCCAACGTTGACATGGCTGTTGAAACAGAACTTTTCGAACTGCTGAATAACTTAAGTAAAACCATAACCGTTGTAGTTGTAAGTCATGACTTGGGTTTTGTATCACAGTTCGTTGAACGAGTTGTCTGTGTAAACCGTAAAGTAGCTGTTCATCCAACAACAGCCATCACCGGAGAGATGATCAACGATCTCTACAGAACCGATGTAAGAATGGTCCAACATGGCCAAAGAGAACAAAAAGGATTTGAGGATTAAAGAATGTATACATTTTTTTCTGACCTTCCTATATATCCGTTCCTTCAATATGCACTTTTGACAGGCATTCTTTCAAGTGTTGCCTGCGGTATCATAGGAAGCTATGTCGTTACAAAGAGAATAACTTATATCGCAGGAAGTATAGCACATATCGTTCTTGGGGGGCTTGGCGTTGCACGATACTGTCAGGTTGTATACCACTGGGAATGGTTTCATCCACTCTATGGGGCAGCGTTAGCTGCCATGGTCGCATCCATAATCATAGGGCTTGTAAGTATGCGGGCAAAGCAGAGAGAGGATACAGTCATAGGGGCACTGTGGGCTATTGGAATGGCTACAGGAATTCTTTTCATATTTAAGACACCCGGGTATAACGAAGATCTGATGAGTTATCTTTTTGGTAGCATCCTCATGGTATCCCCCAACGAACTATGGATGATTTTGTGTCTCGATGCCCTTGTTGTTGCTACCGGCACAATTTTCTACAATCAGTTCCTCGCCATTTGTTTCGATGAGGAATTTTCTCGCCTAAGGGGGATAAACGTTGAACTATACTATCTTTTTCTCCTGTGCCTAACAGCGTTGACAGTCGTGCTACTGGTCACGGTAGTAGGTATAGTGATGGTCATAGCCCTCTTAACCCTTCCAGCAGCCATCGCGGGCGAGTTCACAAAAAGACTCTGGCATATGATGCTTTTATCAGCCGTACTGTCTGCTCTGTTTACCACAACAGGCCTTGTGATAAGCTATGAACCAGACCTCCCAACTGGTGCTACTACTATTGTTATTGCCGGCGCTGTCTATCTATTCATTGCAGGAGGATTAAAAATCTTCAGGTTGCGGGATTGATAAAATCTTCTATTCTTCAATATCAATAGGTTGAAATAATTTACAAATAAAATGGATATGCGTCTATGATAAAGGCAAATAAAAGATATTTATATCACGAACTATTCTGCCCCTATCAAATATTTTCCTTTCTCTGTCAGCCAGCATGCCCGATACGTATCACCTGCAACAGTACCACCGAGACCAATTTCTGCTAAACCCTTTTGGCATAACACATCGAGTACATCTTTGTCCCTCTTGCTGCGGCAAACCTTTTCTATCCAGGTAGCACGCCTGTATGCTCCGCCGGTATACTGATTTTCGACTATCTTTTTAAGCATATCCTTTTCTTCCCAGCTAATTTCCATCAAAATACCTCACCTTCTAAATATGGCGGAGATAAAAATGGGGTGCGTTTTTAAGTCTTTTTTATCCTCTTTAGCACCTTTGTCCAACTTCCAGTCGTTAGAAAGCTCTCCTCCATATGTTCCATCATTACAATAAACCTATTCATAGGAACAGAAAAGCTTAACGTATTGGCAGGGACATAAGGTCTTGCAGATACATCAAAGACCCCTACAATCGCCTTTGGATTGTCAGATTGCCTCTCCAGAAAAGTATATAGCACAATGGTGGCACAACCCGCCCCAAAGGGTGTTTTAACTCTATCAAAATCTTCTGAGTCATAATTTGCCAGTGTAAAAAGCCCTGACAATACATCAGGGTTCGCAAGAAAAATGACCACTTCAGGGTTATCACTCTCGTTTAACATGTCCCATCTCTTAAATACTATGTATTTTGATGGTGCTGTAAATGAGGGTATGTTTTCCATGTATTTTTTTACAAGTTCAGGTGATTTTTTATACCGCTCTCCTTCTATTTTTCCAGGTATGCCACATGAGAGAAAGTATTCGAAATCAGGCATAAGTCCTTTAGCATAGCCGAGGTATTTTTTTCCTCCGAAACAGCCGATTGAATCACCGTCGAAACATAGGGATCTTCCTTTTGTCACCCTGGATATATCGGCAAAGATACACCTATGTTCTGATAGATGCTGCTTTACCTTCGGTGCGATATTCTCTTGGTCGGTATAGAAGAAAACAATAGGCAGCGGTGCACCATCAAAAAATCTCTTCCAGAGCTCTAAAAATCTTTCTTTGAGTTGGATATCCATAATACCCCCTCTCTTTCTGATTGATATTAGTTTTATAGAATCTTATTGGCTCAAAATTGTCAACTGTTTTTTAATTTTGAAACAAAGTTTACGGACACAACTACCCAAACAGCATAGAAATAATCGTCTGATTATCATTGCCAGCAACCTAAAAATAAGATCGATTCAGCAAGCATTCTTCTTTTATCGAATACAATTTTTATAATAACAGAAACATTCTTCTCGAAAAGAAAATATGTTATAACAAAATACAGACGATCCGTAAGTTTGACAATTATACGATATTAATCTTTCACTGTTCGGCATCTCAAATTTGTTATTCTGTTTTTGATTTGATTTCTTATAAAACCATGATTACACGAGGTGATAAAATGATCGGATACATAACAAACCATATGGCAAAAACAAAAAACACTATTATAAATTCAATAAAAATGACCCCTTTCTGTATATGTTTTTTATTTATATTTTTCAGTGTCAATGCCTTTGCATCTGAATCAAAAATTGAATTTTTCAGCCCACAGGGTGAGGTAAAGGATGTAAGACAGGTTACTGTAAGATTTTCTGAAGAGATGGTTTCGTTTGGAGACATAGATAGCCTCGAACCATTTGATATTAAATGTGAATCCCCCGGGAAGGGAAGATGGGCGGATGGCAAAAACTGGATTTACGACTTTGATAAAGAGCTTAAAGCCGGAATAAAATGCACATTCTCTCTTAAAAAGCAAACAAGAACTAAAAAAGGTGCAGAGATAAAAGGACAAAGGGTTTTTAACTTCTCAACAGGCGGACCACAAGTTGTTTCAATTCATCCGGGTGATGGTTCAGAATATATCGACGAAGAGCAGGTATTTATTATAAAACCTGACGGTGACATACAGGAAGAATCCGTCATTAAAAACGTCTTCTGCCTATTCGAGAATACAAAAGAACGTGTAGGTATAAAGCTATTGCCAGATCAGGAGACACAAAAGCTGCTTCACTCTTTGTATGCTGGATATGGCAAAAAGGAAAACAAACATGTATTGGCATTACAGTGTAAAAGGAAACTTCCAAACAATCTCAATTTGAGTATTGTGTGGGGAAAAGGTATACTTTCAAAAAGCGGTGTTCCTTCGAATGCCGAACAGGTTTTTCATTACAAAACAAGAAAACCGTTTACAGCTTCATTCATCTGTCATCGCGAAAATCCCAAGTCTGGATGCATTGCGCTTCTACCAATGTCAATACATTTTTCTTCGCCTGTTGCCAAAAAGATAGCTGAAAACATAACAATAAAAGGTGGAAAGAAAGCCTATAAGCCTGTTTTTGAAAATCATGAAAAGGACTTTGTAACAAGGGTGATTTTCAAAGGTCCATTTCCTGAAAAAACATCCTTTACCGTGAACCTGCCGACGGATATGAAAGACGATGCAGGAAGACCGTTATCTAATCAAAAATCTTTCGCCCTTAAGGTAAAAACAGATCGCTATCCACCTCTTGCAAAGTTTTCTTCACGATTCGGTATCATAGAAAGAGATGACCCTATATTGCCCGTCACTGTGAGAAACATCGAACCCTATCTAAAAGGGAAGATCGTTGAAATCCCAAAAGATGGAGGTGTAGATGAAGCACCGAGCATGTTCGATAAAAAACAAAATGAATCGGACAAAAACAAAATGGAAGCAAATTCTCCAGATATCTCAGAGAACATCTCTGCACGCATAGCCAACATAAAAGGGGATGTTGAGATTATCAGGTGGCTCGAAAAGGTAGCCGTAACCGGTAGAACAAGGTCGGTCTTCGAAGGCAACAGTAAGACCGATTCATTTGCGCTGCCAAGAACGCAAGGAACCAGTGCCTTTGAGGTAATTGGCATTCCGCTTAAAAAACCAGGGTTTTATGTTGCTGAACTTGAGAGTATGATACTCGGAGCATCATTACTCGGGCTTAAAAAACCTGTTTATGTGCCCACATCAGCGCTTGTAACAAATATTTCAGCGCATTTTAAATGGGGCAAAGATTCGTCTCTTGTCTGGGTAACCACACTGGATGGAGGAGAGCCTGTGCCAAATGCAGAGGTAACGATCAGGAGTTGCAGAGGAACTGTACATTGGGAGGGAACAACAGGTAACGATGGGGTTGCACACATCGATAAGATGCTGCCAAGTTCGGATGAGGTATTGGCATGTAACCAGGCAAAACGTGACGATGATGTATATTATGACGAAAGCCAACTCCAATCAATATCAGCGTTGAACTCAGGACTATTCGTTTTTGTCAAGACTAAAGACGATATGACCTTCGTTCATTCAAGCTGGGATAGAGGTATAGAACCTTACAGATTCAAGGTATCCTATGAATCATACAGCGATGGTGTTTTTGCACATACGGTCTTTGACAGAACGCTCTTCAGGGCTGGGGATAATGTGCATATGAAGCATTTTGCGAGAAAACGCACTAAAGATGGCCTTTCTTTGCCTGACCAAGATTATCGGTCGGTATTGATATCACATACAGGGAGTAATCAAAGATACACATTACCTTTTAAGTGGAATAAAACAAACGGTTCAGCAGAAACCATGTGGACCATTCCAAGGGAGGCTAAGCTCGGGAGATATACGGTGTATCTTGTCTCCGGTTCCCATGAAGAATATTCAGGAGAATTCAGGGTTGAGGAGTTCAAGATACCTATTATGAAAGGCAACATAAAACCCCCTGCCTACCCGCTTGTCAATGTCAGTGAGGTGGATATCGATCTGATGGTTGAGTATCTCGCAGGAGGGGGGGCAAATAATTTGCCTATCAAACTCAGGACACAGATCCAACCAAAAATGATCGAGTTCGATGACTATGAAGACATTGTATTTTCAAACGGTATGGTCAAAGAGGGAATTACAAAAAGGGAACAGATATATGAAGATGTTGATTCCGACGAAGGAGAAGGTGATGATGAAGGCCAATCTTTAATAGATAGAAAGAAAAAGGGCATAAAGACGCTCGAACTGACTCTCGGCAACGGTGGTTCAATAAGGACAAAAATTGTCGATATTCCAAAAGAGCACTCCCCGAAAGACATTCTTGCAGAATTGGAATTCAAAGACCCAAATGGAGAAACACAGACAATATCCAAAAGGATAGCTGTCTGGCCATCGGCTGTGCTTGTTGGGATTGACGCTGATTTTTTCTCGTCCATAAAAGAAATGATGCGCTTTAAACTCCATGCGGTAGATTCGTCTGGAAAACCCCTGGAGGGTGTTTCCATTCATGCCGATTTATTCAAAAAAAATTTTTATTCACACAGAAAAAGGCTTGTTGGAGGCTTCTATGCCTACGAACATGTGACAGAAACAAAGAGGATTCAATCTGTTTGTGAAGGCATAACAAACAAACAGGGCATAATCTTCTGTGAAATTAATACGCCAGAAACAGGAAATATCATTATCCAGGCAAGAGCATCTGATAACGCAGGCAATGTATCATCTGCAAACCGTGGAATCTGGATCACCGAAGGTGATGATATGTGGTTCGATGCGGAAAGTAGCGACAGGATTGACCTTATCCCAGACAAAAGACGTTACGAGCCTGGGGAAACTGCCATATTTCAGGTAAAAATGCCAATGCGTGAGGCTACAACACTCATAACAGTGGAACGAGAGGGCATAATAGATTCTTTTATAACAAAGATAAACAGCAAAAATCCCATCATTAAAGTCCCAATTAAGGCATCTTATGCCCCCAATGTCTACATATCTGCCTTCTGTATCAGGGGAAGAACTGGTAATATAAAACCAAGTGCAATGATAGATCTAGGAAAACCACTTTTCAAACTTGGTATAACAGGTGTTTCTGTCGGATGGCAGGCAAACGAACTAAAGGTAAATGTTTATCCCGATAAAAAAACATACAGCACAAGAGAAAAGGCTACCTTCAGGATAAAGGTAAAAACTGCAAGCGGAAAACCCATGCCAGGGGATGCAGAAATAGCATTTGCTGTCGTAGATGACGGCCTTCTTGAATTGATGCCTAACAAGAGTTGGAACATACTCGAAAGCATGATGCATAAACGGGGCTATTTCATTAAAACCTCGACGGCACAGATGCAAGTTATCGGCAGAAGGCACTATGGGCTTAAGGCCTTACCTAGGGGTGGGGGCGGGGGTAAACAAATAACAAGAGAACTTTTTGATACTCTACTTATATGGAAGGGTACAACAAAGCTCAGCGAAGAAGGTGAGGCGATCATTCAGGTACCATTGAACGATTCTCTCACAAGCTTCACGGCAGTAGCTGTGGCAACAGCAGGAAGTAACCTTTTTGGCACAGGAATGACCCATATCCAGACCACCCAAGACCTCATGGTAATATCAGGTTTACCAAGTGTCATAAGAGAACAAGACCGCTTCAAGGCATCCTTCACTGTCAGAAATACATCAAAAAATGCCATAGATTTTGAGGCGACAGCTATAATTACATATGGAGGAAAATCAGATAGATTTAAGGAGATTTCAGGAAAACTTGGCGCCGGAGATGCAGAAGAGATTTCGTGGGATGTAATGGTACCAGAGGTCACTGATGCAATCAAATGGGAAGTTTCTGTCAGAGACAAAAATGGCAAAGGACAGGATTCTATAAGGGTCACTCAAAAGGTTGCGCCTGTCGTTACTGCAGGTGTTGTGCAGGCTACAGTAACCCAACTCAAGAAAAAGCATGAGATGTATGTTGAACAACCCAAAGGGGCAACAAAGGACAAAGGTGGAATACATATCTTTTTAAGGCCTCAACTTTCTGGCGACACAAGCGGTATAGTCGATTATATGAAACGTTACGCCTACACATGTTTGGAGCAAAAGATATCTAAGGCTATTTCCCTTCAGGATGTCAGTATGTGGCAAAAGATAATGTCCGAACTACCAGTATATCTTGATCACGAGGGGCTGGTCAAATATTTCCCAACAATGCAAGAGGGTAGCGATATCCTCACATCGTACATACTTTCCATCAGTAGCGAAGCACAGATGGCTATACCTGGAAAGATAAAAGAGGATATGGAAAATGCGCTAAAAGCATTTATCGAAGGAAAGATAAGAAGATATGGCCCCATACAAAGACCGGATCTCAACATAAGAAAGCTTGCCGCCATAGAAGCGCTCGCTAAAAACGGGCATGCCAGTGCTTCATATATCGATTCAATGAAAATAGAACCTGACCTACTGCCAACATCAGCGGTATTGGACTGGATAGGGATAATTCAAAGGCTCAAGGATTTGCCCAATCGACAGCAAAAGATGTCTGCTGCAGAACAGGTAATTAGAGCACGCCTCAATTTTCAGGGAACACGCATGGGCTTCTCTACAGAAAAGACCGACAATCTATGGTGGTTAATGACAGGGGGCGATATAAACAGCATAAGAACGATCATTGCATTTCTCAAAGACGATAGATGGAAGGAAGATATGCCAAGACTGCTTCGGGGAGCTGTTGACCGTCAAAACAATGGAAGGTGGAACACAACTACAGCAAACGCTTGGGGTACGATAATGCTGAAAAAATTCTCTGAGTCATTTGAAGCAGAAAAAATATCAGGCATAAGCAACATAGAACTTGTTCCTCATAAACAGTCACTTGATTGGGAAAAATTACCATCGGGTGGCATGTTATCGATAAAATGGCCAAAATCGAAAACGGTTCTCAACGTCTCGCACGATGGAAAGGGAAGGCCTTGGGCAACCATACAGGGTATTGCCGCAATACCAAGAACAAAACCTTATTCAACGGGTTATATAATAAAAAAAATATATACCCCTGTTGTTCAGAAAACACCGGGCACATGGAGCGCAAACGATGTGTTGCGGGTAACCATGAACATAGAGGCACAGGCAGACATGTCATGGGTTGTAGTGAACGATCCCATACCAGCCGGTTCCTCAATCCTGGGCAGTGGATTAGGAAGGGATTCAGAGATCCTTGCTGCAAGAAAAAAGACGAGTGGGTGGGTATGGCCAGCATTTGAAGAACGTTCACTTGAGGCTTACAGGGCATATTTTGATTATGTGCCAAAGGGCAAATGGAATGTTGAGTACATCATAAGACTTAATAACTCTGGATACTTCAGGCTCCCCTCGACAAGGGTCGAGGCGCTTTATGCGCCAGAGATGTTCGGCGAGATACCTAATGGCATTTTCGAGATTAAACAGTAAGTCCCAGTTCCTGTTTTTTTGTGTGCTTCTTATTTTTGTCTGTGGTGTAGGTTTATGCTACACATCTTTTTGCACCGATAGTGAGCCCCCTCCCTCCTTTGATGCAATAAAAAGGGCACACATAAAATCCGATGCCATCCTAAGAGATAGATACGGCAATATCATCCATGAGCTCCGTGTAGACATAACCGGCAGAAAACTCGATTGGGTCCCGCTTAGTGAAGTCTCAAACTCTCTTATCGAAACATTGATAGCCTCTGAAGACAAAAGATTTTTCAGACATTGCGGCTTCGATTTAACTGCTCTTTTACATGCGTTGTTTGAGAACGCATTCACATCAAAAAGACGTGGCGCAAGCACTATTACCATGCAGGTAGCGGCAATGGTAGACAAAAGTCTTAAACCCGAAGGCAAGAGAAGGTCTGTAAAAGAAAAACTTATGCAGATAAAAACAGCCCTTAAACTCGAAAAAACATGGTCAAAGCAACAGATACTCGAAACCTATATAAACCTTGTGAGCTTCAGGGGAGAGCTTATTGGGATATCTGCTGCATCGAGAGGCATTTTCGACAAGGAACCTTCCGGTCTTTGTATGTCAGAATCGCTTATTCTCGCCTCGCTCGTCAAATCACCCAATGCTATCCCTGAAGATATTATAGAAAGGGCAAAGAGGCTTAAGATAGCCATAAATGCAGATATCGATGTGGGTGAGTTTCAAAGCACAGCTAAAAGGTTATTACACAGGCCCTACTCCATAAAACAGAGGGCTTCCATTGCGCCTCATGTAGCACATTATCTATTGAAAAAAGGGCAGACAGACATCACAAGTACAATAGACGGAAAACTACAGGATTATGCTATTGGATTGCTCGAGGAATATTTATCAGTCCTCAAGGGACAAAATGTAAATGAGGGGGCAATAATCGTAATACATAACCAAACAGGTGAGATTCTCGCATATGTCGGTAATAGAGGTATTTCATCAACGGCACGTTATGTCGATGGCATAAGATCAAAACGTCAGGCAGGTTCAACACTAAAGCCATTCCTTTACGCCCTTGCAATTGATCAACAGTCAATCACAGCATCTTCGATAATTGAAAATACACCCCTTGATGTACCTACAGAAAGAGGCGTTTACAGACCAGAGAACTACGATAAGCGGTTCACTGGCTCTGTTACGGCACGAGTAGCCCTCGCATCGTCGCTTAATGTCCCTGCTGTAAAGGTATTGCTCATGATGGGCAAAGATATGTTCCTTGAAAAGCTGGGAGAACTCGGCTTTACTAAACTCGAAGACAGTGATTACTATGGTTTTTCTCTTGCACTTGGCACTCTCGATGTAAACCTATTTGAACTTACCAATGCGTTCAGAACGCTTGCAAACAGGGGGGTCTGGAGTGCTACAACGTTTGCCATAAACACTGCAAAAAACAACTCAAGGCGGGTCTTTTCAGAAGAGGCCTCTTTTATCGTCTCGCATATATTATCCGACAGAGAGGCCAGAAGCACAACATTCAGCCTGGAAAACCCACTTGCTACGCGCTACTGGACTGCATCGAAAACAGGCACAAGCAAGGACATGAGAGACAACTGGTGCATTGGGTTTTCAGATACCTACACCGTAGGTGTTTGGGTTGGGAATTTCTCCGGCACACCGATGTGGAAGGTAAGTGGTATAACAGGGGCAGCACCGATATGGCATGAAATAATGAATTACCTTCACAAGAACACAACAAGCAAACCTCCAAAACCCCCTGAAGGGGTTATAAGGGCATTTGTCAAAATGCACACTGGGATAAATGATGCAATCCATGAGTGGTTCATCGCTGGTACAGAGCCTATTTCCACTAATGATAAAACAACACCGAGACGTAAACCTAAAATTATATACCCGCCAAATGATGTTTATATCGCAATAGACCCTGATATCCCTCAAGGCAGACAAAAGGTATTTTTTGAGGCAACGGAAGATACGCAAAACATTCATTGGGTATTAAACGGAGATGTCATATGCCGTGGTGGTTTTTGCGGTTGGACACCATCAGGGGGCAGACATACATTAAGGCTTATCGATAATAACCTGAAAATATTAGATGAGGTTGCATTCACTGTAAAGGATTAAGGTATGTCGTTATTGAAAATTATGTCACAGACATCCTTTTTTGCAATGATACAATAGAACCCAGCCTCATCTATAAAATGATTAATGTCGAGCCCAACCTTTTCAAAAATGTCGTACATAGAAGCCTTGTCGGGTAGATGGTCATGCATAACAGCATGACATGACCTGTGGTGCTTATTTATCCCTTCCGATGAGTCGAAATGTGCAACAACAAAAACACCATGCGGTTTAAGCACCCTTGAAAGTCTTTTCAATGCCCTATTTTTATCGTGAAAATGGGGGAAACAAGAAAAACAAATAACTACATCACACGAGTTATCATCAAGTGGCGTGTTTTCCGCATCAGCGATTAAAAATTTTATATTGGGTTGTTTATGAATATTTCGGTTGTTTTCTATCATCTTTTCAGCAAAATCCATTTCGTATATAGTCCCGGATACACCTATACGTTCGAGGACAAATGGAACAAGGATGCCTGTTCCACATCCTACATCTAACACAGTGTCTTTTTGTTTAAGCGGTGCGAGAGAAAACAGTCGTGCAAAGTCTTTAGCATGTTTGTCATATCGTCCTGAAGAGTGGTCTTTGTACCACATATCAATCCATTTATCAGCATGGTCGTTGAAAAATCTCTTTCTCGCAAGATAAATTTCGTCTCGTGCCATATTCATGAGATATTACCTCCCTGCTTGAGCTTTATGGTACGGCGTTTTGGTGAAAAAACATATGCGACGGCAAAGATAGATGTTGACATGATTACCACTGATGCGCCTGACGGAAGGTCAAATATGTAAGACACTACAAGTCCTGAGACACAGGCTCCTACACCAGAAACTGCCGAAACAATAAAGAAATATTTTAAATTGTACGTTAATTGGAGCGCCGTTGCCCCAGGCTGAACAAGTAAGGCGAAGATAAGCAATCCACCCACTGTTGCAAGATTTGATGACACAACAGCCCCAGTAAGAAAAAGAAGGGCATAATAAATCAAACGTTCCGGAACACCACTTGCTCCGGCGAGTTGCCTGCTGAAAAGGATTGAACGAATCTCTTTGAAAAACAAACATACAAAAAGCAAAAGCACCGCCGTAACAATTGTCAACACATCGATGTCTGTACCGGACAATGACAACATGCTTCCCCACATGAGATTCAATGCATTCGCCTTAGTCCTCGTAAGAATACCCATGCCGAGAAAGGCAATACCCATCAAGAGCGAAAACATGATGCCGAGTATGTTCTCAGGTGCCATATCCGTCCTATCTGAAATAGGGCCAAGCACACCTGCAGTGATCAGACAAACAATAAAGCCGCTCAAAAAAGGATTGATGTCAAACAGCATCCCCAAGACAGCACCTGCAAATGCCGCATGAGACATGGAAACACCGATTAGCGGCATCTTCATCAGGATAACAAAAACAGACAAAACAGAACAGCTTATCCCACATAATAGACATGCAATAAGGGCCCTTTGAATAGGCAGATACAAAAATACATCGATTAGATAATCAACCATAGGAGATAAACCTCCTGCCGTCACGTTTAAAGGTTTCTATAGGATAGCCGAATAGACCGCTTAAAGTCTCTTTCGATAATGCAGTATCGATATCCCCATCAAAAGCAATCTTCCCTTTATTTAGCAAAACAGCCCTTTGCATCGTATCAGGAAGCATAGTGAAATCATGGGTTACAAAACATAAAGTCAAAGCCTTGTGCCTTTGAATATCATTAATAAGGTTTAAAAATTCTTTTTGTACAACTATATCGAGATTTGCTGTCGGCTCATCCATGAGCAAGATATCGGGCTGCTGCATAATTGCACGGGCAAGTATCACCTTTTGACGCTCACCACCAGAAAGCTGCCCTAATGGCCTATCGGCAAGATGATCGACATGCATCATTTCCATGAGGTTTATAGCCTTTTTTTTCTCTTCCCTGCCAGGAGAGCGAAAAAGACCAAGACGGCCTATAACACCGGTCATTACAGTCTCTAATGCAAGAATTGGAAAAGCCTTATCAATCTGCATCTGTTGAGGTACATAACCGATACGAAGCCTGGTTTTGCGTGAACGCCTCCAGCCTTCTTTCCGGCCGAAGAGATTAATCGTGCCCATGAATCTTTCAAAACCTGCTATTACCTTGAGAAGCGTTGTTTTGCCTGCACCGTTGGGGCCTATTATCCCAACAAACTCATTGCGCAAAACACTTAAATTAATGCCGTCAAGCAGCACATCCTTCCCCTTCTTTACTACCACATCTTTAAGCTCTATTATCTTCTCACTCATATCAATATTATAAGATGCAATGTAAATATAATAAAATGTTGGGCGATCATCTTTTCATTGCCGCATCAATAATGGCTTCAGCATTTTTTCCAAGGGTAGCAAGATAACCATTTTCTGAAGGGAAATTCGTTAAAACAACATGCTTAGCCCTGATGGTTTCCGCAATACTTCTGCCTGCATCAGGGCCGGATTGAAGATTGTCCACAACGATTTTTACACTCTCTTTTTTACCTTTCTCTACAAGATCCACAACTTCTCTTGCAGAAATAGCCTCTTGTCTACCGTATTCTGCCACAACGCGCAAACCCATCCATTCCAACGGTTCTTTCTGCATGGAAGAGGCAATCACAGGGGTTCCAGATATGCCCGCCTTTTTAATGGATTGACTTATTACATCGGCACCTTCCTTAATTTTTAAAACCGCTTCCTTTTTTAAGCGCTCTATCACATTTTTATCTTCAGGAAAACATTCTGAGAGCCTTACAGCGAGGACGTCAAGACCATATACATATGCATCAGGCGACATCCAGTTTCTTCCCCCTGCATCAATGAATAAATGCTTTTTGTCTGATATACTTGTCTTATCCATAAAATGCATCCCCGAAAAAGAGATAATCAAATCAGCCTTTTTCAACCTTTCTATGTCAGAGATCTTCACATCATAGTGGCCTGGGCATTGCCCTGGCGGAAGCATTGCCTCCACCGAATAGCGCCCCTGTGGCAAAAGAGAAATTGCCATCCCCGACAATATCGTGTCAGATGTCATAATTATGCGTTTAGAGGCATTTACATTACTTTCATATGGTTTATCTGAACACCCTATTAAATGACACATGGAACCAATTAAAATTAAAATCAAAATCAATGTCGCCCAAATCTTCACAAAACACCCCTGTTTACAAAATTAAAAAAACGTTCATTTAATTAAACTTCACCGTAAAACCACCAAAGAATGTCGTTCCAGGCATTGGGTAACCTTTTGCATATTCATAATCCTGATCGAAGATATTGTTGATCGCCAAAAAGACCTCTGAATCTTTAAGCTTGAAAGGGGCATAATCAAAACAGTAATTGATCCGTGCATTTACCAGTGTGATATCGTCAAGCTTGTCTTTACTGGTAAGCCTTGGCATATTGAAAGTTCCGCCCCTAACTACACCATTGGCTTGACCCTGGTAAAGATTCCTCAGGTGCTGCATATCTGCATATAGCTGATATTTTTCCATAAAATTCCATTTTGCACCGGTCTGAAACTGAAAACCAGGCGTATAAGGCATATGATTGCTTTCTATGTTGTCAACACCCTTCGCTTTAACGCTTAACCAGGTGGCAGCGGCAAAAAATTCTAAGTTTTTCATAGGTGTTGTCGTTCCTGTGATTTCCAAACCGCGTATTTCATAACTACCTATTGGGTCATTAAATCTGAGTGGGGTTGCGCCGCCCATGTATGCGAGAAAACGGTCTTTACCTTTATCGTGAAAAACTGTTGCACTCAAAGAGGCAATTGCAGGCCATTTATGTGTGAGACCAAGTTCATAGTGATCAACCACTTCCGGTTTTATACTCCTTGGATTGTCAGCAGGGGCGTTGGTTCTTACCATATTCATCAAAACAACTGGCGATGGGTAATTGATTCCACGGGCATAATTAAGATTAAGGTCGGTATTTTTGTAACCAATCACCAATCCACCCTGTGTTGAAGACTTGTTTTCAAATTCATTATGGCTATAATAGCGAGCACCTGCTGACGGGGTGATATGAAAACCATCATTTCTACCGAATACATGGCTTATTGCAGCATAAGGAGAAAAAAGTCTCGTATCCGGGAAATCCCAAACCCTTCTCGGTTTCCCGTCGTTAATCCCCGCAACTCCAACGCCGCTGTAAGTCCTCTGGACGTTTTTAAGCACCGTAAAATCAAGATCTGCACCTGCAATTATCTCTCCGCCCTGCCAAAAATGAAGTTTTTCCCTCGCACGCACACCATTCATTGTGATTTCCTGCTTCGACCATAACCCGCCTGTTCCGCCCGCATATTGTGCCCCATTTATAAGTTCCTGTAATAATTCATAATTAGTGTTATTCCAGTAACCCTTGATATAGCCACTTGCCATCTCGTATTCGTGATTTAGGGTCAATGTGCTGAGTGTGGTTTCTGTTTTGAACCATTCCGCTGCAGGCCAATTTATCCCATTTACCGCATAATTGGCTGTCCTATCGGGCATCGGTGCCTCAGTCTTTCCTTTTACGTAATTAACGAGAAACCTCAAATTCCATTCCTTACTGGTTTGAAAGCCAATGTTGGTATAATAACTCTGTTGATTCTCACCTGAATTGTGGCGATCGCCATCGGTTCTCGTGAAACTCTGTGAAGCATATATATCAAAAGGCCCTTTTTTAGTACCTACTGAAAGGTTCTCATCCAGAGTACCTGAACTTCCACCGCTTGCTTTCATTACAACCTCTTTACCTTCAGTTTTCTGATATTTAGGCGCTATATTGATCAGGGCATATCCGCTGCCGAACTGTGAAGGCTGGGGGCTCTTGAATACTTCTATCGAACCTATTGTGGATACAGCAATGCCGTCACCCAGTACCTGTCCGAATAGCGCTCCATAACGGGGAACCCCGTCAAACAAAATTGTAAAATCAGAACTTGGGTGACTCGATCCTCGCCCCCGGATATACAGGCTATGGTTTGTTTGACTCCCTATGAGATTTTTGCTCTGGTACATAACACCCGGCACATCCCGAAGCGTTGACTGGAAATCATAGGAATTCTGCTGTTTGATCTGTTCTTCCGTAACTATATTATATTGCGTACCATAACGCGTATCTGTCGGTGTTACGGGATTGGAATAGGGGATATCTGTAACGGTTATCTCTTCAAGGACTGCCCTCCTTGTCTTGTCTTCCTGTGCCCACCCAAACGTAATTGCTACAATAATAAATAAAAAGATACCAATTACACCAGATACGCCACGTTTCATAAAAAATTCCTCCTTTTTTTCACCTCCTCTTCTGTTAAAATACATAACAAAGAGGCATCGTCACAAAGGCTTTGCCTTCTTCCAATGGGGCAGAATACACCCCTCCAAGGTCAGTCCTGCCCCTATCTTTCTCTTGTTAACTTTATAAATGCAAGAAGCAACTTTAGCTTTTCGTTATTTAATCATGTGATATCAACACACAGAAAAAGCAAACTATGTCAATATTTCAATGTTGCAGTCTGTATGTTACAGGGAGACGAACTGCAACCCTATGAGACATCTTTCTGTTAATCCTCGCTTCCGTTGCAGCATCCTTTGCGCCTTCATCAAGAATCTTGTGACCTGAACTATTTACAACCCTGACATCGCTTACAGTCCCATCTTCAAGCACAGTAAATGAAAGCACAACCTGCCCCTCAAAACCCAACCTCCTTGCCCTGTCCGGATATTTTATATTTTTCATAATCGCATTGCGTATATAGCTGTAGTCCACACCGCCTTCCCCTGTTCCGTTTCCGTCACCCCCACCGCCTCTTCCGTCTCCACCGCCAATGCCATCTTTTGCACCCCCATGCTGCAAAAGTAACATGGACGACCCCGAAGAACCAGCATATGTTGCAGGCGTTCCATGAACAACCATTTCACCCCTAACATCAGACGCAGAAACAATTGTCTTTTCTGCGTTAGGTTTTATCTGCTCTTTTTCCGGTATGTTTTCCGTTTTTACACTGTTTTCATAGGGTTTGCCCGAAGGTTTGCCTGATGCCCTACCAGATGCTCCAATCCTTTTTGAACTTGGAATTGTCTTTGTCATAAAGGTCTGAGTAGGTCGTTCACCCTGTATATCCTTAATAATCGAAAAATCCACCTCAATTGTATGAAACTTTGTTTTTCCGTTTTGATTAAAAGAGGCAAAAGCAAGCGGTATTATAATAAAGGCATGCAATAGAAAGGATATGGTCATCCACCTTAAATTATCTTTCATTTACCGACCCACTCAGTCTGAACACTGACCTTTTTAAACCCTTCCGTCTTAACAAGGTCAAGCACTTCTATAAAACCATGTAAATGGATATCTTTGTCCGCTTTAATGAGAATCGGGGTTTGTCGTGGCACAGATCCAATAGATGTCTTAAGCTCACGCATATTAACTGGTCTGCCCTGAAAAAAAACAGCACCCTGCTTGTCAATCGTTACTACGTGTGCCACAGTTGCGGTCTCATGCCTTCCTGTTACCCTCGGAAGGTCTACAGGTATTATCCCGGTAACAGCAAATGTGCTTGTGGTCAGCACTATGGTAAGAAGCACAAGCATCACGTCGATAAAAGGAATCATGTTAATGTAATCAAAGCCCTTTTCATCCATGTATATCGTCCCATTCCAAAAGGATTACCTTGACCCGCCGTAACAGTGTGTTATAAAAGACAATGGAGGGTATCGCAACCACAAGACCAATTGCGGTCGCTTTCAGAGCAAGGGCAAGACCCACCATAATCCCAGTTGCATTGAGATAGCCTTCAACACCAATGCTGTAAAAGGTAAACATAATACCGAGAACGGTTCCAAGAAGTCCTATATATGGTGCATTGCTACCTATTGACGCAATAATCCCGAGTTTGCGAGTAATTTCAATCTCCAACACTCTTCTGCTGCCTCCGTATTTTTTAACATCGAGTCTTTTGAGAAAAAACCAACGCTCAATAAAAACAGATAGTGAAATTACAGACAAAAGAAGCAGCAATCCTATGATGCCGTAATCGATAGCATAACTAAGCCACGCCATGAAACATCCCTTTGTTTCGTATTAAAACAAGATAAAAAAACCACCACATCCTTAACAACCTTTCATGTAGCACTATAATTATGTTCGTGCTACGAATAGATAAAAAAATTATTACTCTATACCCTTGCCTGTACTTGACATATTTAATATCCCATGTTTTACGCCCTTGATGGATTTCAGCACATCTGCAAGACGCTGTACTTCAGCAGGATTACCCCTTACTGCCACTATCTCAAGACAGTTATCATGATCTAAGTGGATATGCTGCGTGGAAATTATAACCTGCTGATGATTGTGCTGGATATCCGTTATCCTGCCTAAAAGGTCTTTTCTGTGGTGGTCATATATGAGCGTTATTGCACCCGCAACATCCTCACCTTCTACCCATTCCTTTTTTACGAGCTCTTGACGTATCATATCTCTTAAGGCTTCAGATCGGTTTGTATAGTTCCTTTCTCTGATAAAATTATCAAATTTATCAAGAAGTTTTTTCTCTAAAGATACCCCAAATCTCACAAGCTCGGACATTTTCCCTCAGTAACACCTTTTTAGAATTAGTATCACTACTCAGAAAGAAAGTCAAAGAAATTCAGCCATAAACACCGCAAAATCGGTTTTTTCATTTTTGAAAAAAAACGATCAGTCAGCGTTTTACAAGGGTGACGAAACTGTATTTTCTGTAAATCTTTGAAAATAAGGCATTAACAAAATCTGTGAGGATTTTTTAAAACTACTCCAAAAGAAAAGCTCTATACGGCTAATTTTGCTCGCATCGGATAAGCTGTTCTATGCAAGATCTTACTTCGCACATCAATTCTGTTTTGGCTGAAGGGCCCTGCTTTATAGTGCAAACAGGTTGACCAATCTTTATATACACCTTACCCTTTTCTTTTGGGATAAAACAACCTTCAGGCTGCAATCTGCCGGTTCCTATTATACCTACAGGTATTATTGGTACACCTGTACGGACAGCAAGGGAAAATGCACCCTTCTTAAAAGGCAGGAGTTCCTCGTTTGTACTCCATGTTCCTTCAGGAAATATAACCACGTTCATACCATCCTTTATCTTTTTGACTGCTTCATTCATTGCCTTAAGACCTTCTCTTGGATTTTCCCTGTCGAGACTTATGTTTCTTCCGCTTTTCAATGCCCAACCAAGAAAAGGTACAGAAAACAGTTCTTTTTTGGCTACCCATTTGAAAGGCAGACGCAGCGATGAGAGCAGCGCAAATATATCGAGAGTGCTCTGATGATTACACATCAGTATATAGGGTGGTTCAACTATATTTTCAATGCCTTCTATGTAAACCCTTATTCCGCTTGCTTTGATATTTAATATCGCCCAAAACCTACCTATCCTGTTTACCCTTATGCCTTTTGGATCAAAGGGATAGAGTATGATAGCTATCATTGAAAGGGATATTGTCGATGAAATAAGCATTAAAATCGAAAAAAGCTTTCTGATATTAATGCCTTTTGAATTTTGACTTGTTTGTTCCATAAATATAGAAATTATTCTATTCGATGTTTTTTTTTATGTCAACAGGGTGTTTGGGTTCAACAATATCAGAGGTTGTGCTATAATATCGAGAAGTCATAAAGAAAAATATGAAGGCACTGCTGCTTTGAAAGCTGACCATTGAATGCTGGCTGTGGTGCTTAAGACAATAATGAGGTTTTAAATTTTGAAAAAAAGAGGATATACATTACTCAAAAAAACGAAACCAAAGATGAAAGAAGCAGAAAAATCCGTTGACGACTTTGTGAGGGAACTGAAAGAAGCAAACACTGCAAAAAACGATTACAGAGAGCAGTCGTTGAGGATCCATGGGCTGATCTGTGCAAAATGTGCAAGGGAATTCGACTATAAAGACAGGCACCTTTTAACCGTTCACCATAAGGATGGGAATCATAAAAACAATCCTCAGGATGGCTCAAATTGGGAAAACCTTTGCGTATATTGCCATGATGACGAACACAGCAGAGGATTGCTCGGTGATTATCTCAGCAAAGAAAAATAATCCTCATTTATAAAAATATATGTTAAAAATTGGAAGTCTTAAACTGGAATTTCCTTGTCTGCTTGCACCAATGGCTGGTGTAAGCGACCTGCCTTTTCGTCTTGTTATGCGCTCCTTTGGTGCCCCTTTTGCCTTTACAGAGATGATTGATGTCAACTCGCTATGCCATAAAGACAAGCGAACCATCCGAATGATATCTTCGATCCCCGAAGACAGACCGCTTGGTATCCAACTCCTCTCCAACGATGAAGAGCAAATCGCCAAATCATTTGAAATTATAAACAAATATGCATTTGACTTAGTTGATTTCAATGCCGCATGCCCTGCTGCTAAGGTCGTGAGAAAAGGCAAAGGCGCAGCACTTCTCAGAGATACTTCGAGATTGAAAAAGATCCTTAAGACGGTAGTTCAACACTCAGAAGCACCTGTTACAGTAAAAATCCGAACAGGTTGGGATGATGATTCCGTAAATGCACGAGAGGTATCCCTTTATGCCGAAGATGCAGGAGTAAGCGCCATTTGTATACATGGCAGGACAAAGGTTCAGGGTTATAGCGGAACAGTAAACTATAATGCAATAAAAGGCGTAAAACATGCCGTTAATATCCCTGTTATTGCAAGCGGGGACAATACCTCGGTATTGCAGATAAAAAGAATGATTGATGAAACCGGTTGCGATGGTGTTGCAATCGCCCGTGGTGCACTTGGAAATCCATGGATATTCAGGGAGTTAAATCGATTTTTTAAAGAAGGTATATTCTGCGAAACGCCAAATATTGATGAACGCATAGATGTTATGAAAATCCACCTTCAACAATCTATTCAGTATTGGGGCGAAAAGAGGGGCGTTGCAAGTTTCCATAAATTCTTCATATGGTACACCAGAGGGTTTAGAGGTATTAAACCCTTCAGAGATATAGTCTTCAGAATAAGCAGAGCTGACGAACTCTTTAATACAATTGAATCGCTTAAGTTTGCATATCTTGCTTGATTCTTTCCATCATATCTTTAAAGTAAAGCTTTTTCTTTTTGAGCAGTTTTATCTCCAGTTCCTCATCAGGGGTCAAATACGGTTTTTCCTGTAAGGTTTGCAATTTTTCATGTAGAGATTTATGTAAAATTCTCGCCTCGTTATACATCTCTTCTTTACTTTTGGTTTCACTCATCAATTAAAACTCCTAAATTATTTTTTTTGCTTAAGACAATCTAAAAAAACTATTTTGTCAATAGCACAGGGCACTTGGCAGACCTGAGTACATTTCTCGCAACGCTGCCAATTATGTATTTTGCCAGTCCTGATTGACCAAGGGATGCTATTACGATCAGGTCAATCCCAACTCGTTCTGCCTCTTTTAATATCTCATCATACGACAAACCAAACCGTACATCAATAGTCACCTTTACTTCTTTTGCAAGAGGAAATTTTTCCAGTTGTTTTTTCATATTATCTATAGCTGTTTTTTTTGCGCTGACCTCAATCCCCTTAATAAATGCACCAAGCATACAGTAATCAATAATATATTTGTCTATCGGTGCAACAACGTTCAAGATATAGACCTCAGCATTGTATTGTTTTGCTATATCTATCGCCTGCTTCAACGCCTTGTCGGAATACTCGGAAAAATCTGTAGGGACAAGTATCTTTGTTGGTTTTAACATAATATATCACCCCCACTTCCCTCTTTTGTAAAACAGATTATCAATGCTATTTTGTTAAAAGTACCGGACATTTTACGCCTTGCAATACATTTCGTGCAACACCACCTATCAAAAACCTTGCAATACCCGTTCTACCGAGCGATGCGATCACGATCAGATCAATGCCCAACTCTTCCTGTTCTCGCAATATCTCCTCATATGGGGTACCGCTTACAACCCTTTGAATCAGCTTTATATCTCTACTCTCTGGAAATTTATCGATCTGTTTAAAAAGCCTTCCCTTCGCTACATCCATCATTCTCTTACGGTATTTGAGCACATCTTTTTCTGTAATCGATATATCGGAATAGTCGTCTGACAAAGCACTGCTTATCTTTTCATTCACAACGTGAAGTACATAAACCTTAGCCTTATACTCAGACGCAATGTCGATCGCCTGCTTCAACGCCTTGTCGGAATACTCTGAAAAATCTGTAGGGACAAGTATCTTTGTTGGTTTTAACATATCAACCCACCCCCTTTGAAATGGTTTTTTTGTAGAACAAAAACACTCTCATCATACCTAATTAATAGCAGGTATTAGAAGGTTGTCAACAAACCGTTACACCAAAGTTATTTTTATATTTTGTCTTTTGACAAAAGTTGAAGCCAATCCCACACCGCATCATATTTGTTGAGATAGATCTGTGTTTCCAGCGGAACCCTTGATGCCCAGTTTTTACCGTATCTGTCCATAGCATTTTTTGTCTTGCCTGCACCACAGTTGTATGCAGATGCAAGAAATCTTCCCAAAACCTCAGGGCTATTCATCAATTGTTCATCTCTTCCGTTATTCAAGGCACGCATATCAGCATCAAACAAAAGGAAAGATGCCTTTGCAGCATTAATGTGGTCTTCCATGCCTTTGATAAAATCGAGATTTAATCCAGCCTTCGGATAACGCCTGACGATCCTTTTATATGTATCTGGTATAAATTGGAAAAGACCCCTAGCCCCAGCCTTTGATACTGAATAACGATAGGCGTTCTGTTTGTTTGTGCCCATTACAACAAGTGTTTCACTTATAAGTTTTTCTGTTGTATATCTTCCGCTTTGAAACTTTTGCGGATCGATGTGTTCTATAATTGCAAGTGCAACGGATACATCGTCAGCCACAAATTCATTGCAAGATATAGGTTTGACACCTCTATCAAGAAGGTCTCTTTTTGCAGTACCAAGTGTGTTTCTGAGATATTCCAGTCCTGCCTCTCGAATCTCAGGAATATCCAGATTTTCTGAATATGGAGTATAGGAGGCCTCTTTAAAAGAGTTGCCCGATCTTACCGGTCTTTTAATTGCAAGAACAATATGCTGTTCGGGATACACAATTGTAAATTTTGTGTTGACACCATTGGGTTTTCCAGGCTCAATAATAACACCTTCAGAACGTGTGCCAAACTTTGGATGAACCTTAACGATCTTAATTTCTCTTGTTTTTATATCCTCGATGGCAAGGATAATATTAAACTCGCCCAATTCGCTTCTTTCTATTGTCTTTTGTTTAGAAGCCTTTTTACTTTTTACACCCTTTTTGGCTTTTGGCGCCTTTTTCGTCTTCGCAACCGTTTTCGTCTTCCCAACCTTTTTCGTTCGTACAACTTGTTTTAGTTTCACAACATTAAAATCACAGTGTTCATCATCGAGAAGCCTCTTGGCTCTCTCTATATCTTCAAAGATATTGAAGTTTATCTTATCACGCATCTCTGATGAGGAGAAAAACTCTATCGAATCCTCTACATTTATCTCCTCTATTTCCTCTATCTCCTCTGTCTCGTCCTCATCTACTGTTTCGATAACGTATGAAAAAGAGGCATAAGGGTAAAACCCAACAAGACAAAGCAATACAAAAAGAAAAAGAATACTTGGTATAAAAATGTTTTTTTTCATTGGCTTATTAGACGTTTAGTATTTGAAAAAGTTTTCTATATTTTTATAGATTTCATCAAATAATCCGCATTTGTTTTAATATTCTCAAACTTCTTTTAGCAAATTACAAGCATCAACGATGTGCCGTTAACAATCCACATGAAAAAAGGATGAAAAATCGAGAAAAAGCCTATCATCCTTTATATTTCCGATACGGTAAATAGCATTTCTGTCATAATGTACAAAAACCCTTTTTCCAGCAAGTTGAGACCACCTTTTTACCTCAACAACATGCATCAGGATATTAATAAAATTGAAAAATCTCAAATTAGAATAAATAAAATCGATTGTTATATGCTCTGTTTCTTTATTTTCCAATAGAAAATCCATTGTGATGGTCAGATTTGCCTTATTTCTTCTGTTTTCAGTTCTTATGTCAGCAGATATTATTTTAACAAGTTCTTTTTTGTAATTGTTTTCCATGTTTTATTCTCAACTTTGCATTATACCAGATTTTTCAAGTGAATAATATGTTTTCTATTCGTCGGCAAACCTTCAATAACCTCCTTCAAGGCGAACCGTGAACTGTAGCCATTCTATTACCGGACATCCCTTCTTACCAGGATTAAGCAAGAATTTATCAATATTAAGCACACCACGGCCAAAACGTTGAATTTCTTTTATTTCTTGAATCTCTACCCTACGGCTTGATCCATGACCGTCAATACCCTTTCCCACTTCAGGCGAAAAGACGAATTCCCTTGGATTGGCCGGAACATTATTGTTGAGATATTCACGTGTAGCACATTCTGCAGGGTTCTCTAAGAAATGCCAGCCTTCTATGAATCTTGGATTTGGAACAAAATGGGACAATTAAACAGAGTGTTTGGTTGATAATTCGGTTCTGTCTGTAACTGCTTATGGCATGTCAAGAAGCACCATATTGGAGTTGGGATCAAGGTCCCTTGTTGCATCTATGCCCTTCAATTCAAATATGATACCTTCAAGTATAATAAAGGTCTCTGCCATCTCCCGAAGACACCCTGCTTTCATGCGGTCATGTTTGCCATATGCACCATGAAAATGAATCCTCGGCTCATCTTTATGCCAGAAAATAGTGCCTATCCCGACCATCTCGTGGCTTTCGTCCAGTGCCCGCCACACAGGTATCGGTGGCAACTCGTCCTTTTCCGGACCAACAACAATCCTTGCGTTTTTTATGCCTCCTAAAAGATAAAAAATACTCGCCCTTATGCCCTCTTTTTTTACAATATCAATCAGACCTTCGAGGATAGCATCCCCATCTTCAAACTTAACAACAATTACCCTTGCGATCTCCCCTGTTTGATATTTCACTTTATCTCCTGCAACAATTAATATGGAAATATGAGATTGATCCCTTTTTCATTTGCATCTTCTAATATGCTTATAGCAAAAATAATATATAAACTGCATTTGCCGTAAGTCTTTCATGGTATTGGAAATCTGGATGTTCAGCCAGCCCTCTAATCCTCCAGCCCTCTAATCCTCCAACCTGCATATCTATTCTTAGATATTCACCATTCGGATTGTTTTTTTCACAGGTCTATCACCTTTGCCTCGATCATGCCGTCAATCTTCAATATCTCATCAAGAACATGGCTTCTTATTGGATCATCCACAGAAACAAATGCAAGTTCTTCACCACTTTTCTGTCTCGACACGCCAAAACCGGCTATGTTTATATTATGGTCTCCCAGTATTGTCCCTACCTTTCCAATAATCCCCGGTCTGTCAAAAATTTTGAAATGGAGGAAAGTACCTTTAGGGATTACATCAAGGTGAAAACGATCAAGTAGCACTATTCTGCCTAATTTATCTGAGAAGACTGTTCCTGCAATATTCATCTCTCCCTGGTCTGTCCTCAGGGTAAATATTATAAGGTCATTGAACTTGTCAAACTGTGCCGTTTTTGTCTCCTCTACAACTATATTCCTATCCTTTGCAACATACGGTGCATTGATATAAGTTACTGATTCCTGAATACTCACGCTCAAAAAACCCTTCAACCCGGCGATCGTAAACGGCTGGAAACTGAAAGGCACATCAAACTTTCTCTCACAGAGGTCTTCTTCAAAGTTTTTCCCTACCATCACAATCTGAATCATCTCCGGCCTGCCCTTTGCAAGCTGGGCAGCCAATTTTCCCATCTTCTCAGTAAGATCAAAGTAGAGTTGAAGATTATCAGGAAGCTGCGATTTCATAAAAGGGATATTTATTGCGTTGAGATACGGCCTGCTGTTTAAGGCGTTGGCAACCTGCTCAGCGATAATAACCGAGACGGCCTCCTGTCCCTCCATCGTGTTGGCACCAATATGAGGCGTTGCAAAGACATTCTCGAGTTCAAGTAATTTATTACTCTCAGGAGGTTCCTTTTCAAATACATCAACACCAGCAGCGAACACCTTTCCAGATTTAAGGGCATTATAAAGATCGTTTTCATTAACTATGCCTCCCCTTGCACAGTTCACAAAAATGATATTATCCTTCATCAATTCGATCTCTTTTGCCGTTATCATATTTCTTGTGGCTGCCGTTAACGGCGTATGAAAGCTAATAACATCAACCTCTTTAAGAAGGTCTTCGAGGTTGTCGAATAAAATAACCCCAAGGGAATCCGCTTTACTTTTCTTGATATAAGGGTCATATGCAATAATCTTCATCCCGAAGCTCTTGGCTCGTATCGCAACGTTGCTTCCTATCCTACCAAGTCCGACAATACCAAGGGTTTTATTATAAAGCTCGATACCCATAAATTTTTTCCTATTCCATTTTCCTGTTTTCAACGAGTCATTAGCAAGCGGTATCTTACGGGCAGCAGCAAGCATTATGCCTATTGTAAGTTCTGTTGCGGCAAGCGTATTACCTGTAGGCGCATTCATGACTATTATCCCCTTTTTACTCGCTGCTTCTATGTTGATATTGTCAACTCCCACACCAGCTCGCCCAATTATTTTTAATTTTCCCGGATTTTCGATCAAACTTGCAGGTATATTTGTACCACTTCTAGTGATAATTGCATCATATTCACCTATGATTTTCTCCAGTTCTTCGCTTTTAATACCTGCCTTTATCTCAACATCAATATTCCCTTCGCGTGATAAGATATCTATCCCCTCTTTTGATATGTTATCGGTAACAAGAACCTTAAATTTATCCATAACAAAACTCCTCTATTTTTCAGGATATGTTTATTTGTGCTTTTAATTACAATGGCCTAAGATACACGATATTTCGATTTTTTTCAACAAGCCTCTTATTTTAAAAAATCTGCCAAATCCTCTATAATGTGGCTGTATGTATTGTAGCCGCTTCTCAAAACGCCAGAGTATCCGCCACCCGGGTTACCCCATGCGCTCGCCAGATAAAGCCCCTTAACAGGTGTACGGTTATCAATCCGGCTCATGAAGCTGTTGTCTATAGACTCATCATAACCATATATAGCGCCTTCATGGTTGCGGGTAAAAAACCAGTTTGTCAGGGGTGTTGCTGATTCAACCACATCTATCATAGAAGAAAGTCCAGGGATAACATAATCCTCTGCCTTCCTTATGAGGATTTTTGTCCATCTCTGTTTTTCTTTCAAATAGGATTCTTTCAAGCCTTTCTTGTAATCTGATTCAAACCTGCGCCAGTATTCATAGCCACATAGAGACATCACGCTGACCGTACTACAACCAGGCCTGGAATAACCTTTAAAAAGATTGTCATAAATCGTTATCGCAAAACCGCTTCTTTCGATATCACCCATTAGACAAGCCTGATATTCCATCTCTGGGTCGTCAATAGATACATGTGTAGAATAGTTCTTTATCATATCCTTCACATCTTTATTTAAGCCAAGCCATACAATAAACGAGGAAAGACTCGCCCGGTATTGCTTTATTTTGCCCACATAATCATCTGGCAGACTGTCGACTGGAAGCATACGCATAAACGTATCAGGCGCATTTGCATTACTAACAACAATTCTCGCAGGGATCGTCTTTCCGCCTGAAACCTCAATGCCTTGTATAGCACCGTTATTTATCAGTATCTTTTTTGCCTCAGTGCCGTAGAGTATCATGCCTCCACCCTTTTCAATAGCACCTGCAAGCGAATCACTGAGATTTTGGGAACGTTCCTTGATATAGTAAGAACCATGTTTTAAGTATTCACCGGTTGCTATTGCATAGTAAAAGGCAGATAATTTTGATGGCGGCAGACCGTAATAACCCCATAATCCTGCAAGGGCATGTTGGAGCTCTGGGTTTTTTACATGGTCATCCAAAAATTCTTTGAGTGTTTTGTTCCTCACATTCCACATATACCTATATTGAAAAGGAAACATCATCTTCACAAATTTACCTTTATTCTTTGACAGTTTATCTGCATCATCCGCTACACCGATCATGTTATTAATGAAAGAGCGGATACCCTCAACCTCATCGGGAAAACTTTTGCTCAATAACTGTATATACGCTTCAGGGTTTTTCTGCGGCACGGATATCTCAAGCTTTCTGGTTTTCAGTCTGTAACATTCTGGGGCGAGTGCAAGCCTTATGTTTCTAAGAACTCCAAGCTCCTTGAGAATCTTTGCTGCCGGTGTATTATCAAGCGCTGTGCCATGAAGTGAAACCTCGAAAGTATATTTGTCCCCCTTCCCACGACTAAATGATGTCGCGTATCCACCAGGAACAAGGTGTTGCTCGACAACCGTAACCGGAAACCCCTCCTTTACAAGATATCCTGCTGTGCACAAACCACCAAGACCTGCACCTATTATTACAACAGGATAGTTCTTCTTAGGATTAATCTTCTCGTTGAGGGCGGCAAGTCTTTTTCTGTCCAGCGTCAAAAACATTGCAGTCATAGCTGATATAGTAAGAAACGAACGCCGGGACATCCACTTGTCAAACATAAAAATCTCCAGTTTCTTCTGGTTTATTCCACCCTTAATTATATCGTTTTTGTTTTTTTTATTTCAATCAATATGATTATAAATCTGATGTCATTTTGATAGATATATAGACTTGGAAACGATTTGCGTTATTAGTAAAAAATTATGGTTAAAAATTGTTAAACAGCTATAAAACAGAGGGAGAATATATCTTCTCCCTCTGTTCTGACCAATTATTTTTTGGCGAAAAGATTATTTATAAGCTCCTTTGAAGGGGGCTTGGTGACAAGACTTACCCCATAGAACAACACCAGGCAACCTCCAAGCAAGATCCATTCCATTGTTGCCATACCAATAACCTTTTTTGTAAATACAAAATAGCCACCTGCGAGTGTAGCCAATGTTCCATATATAACCGTCCAGAAGGCGCCCCATTTTGTTGCGCGCTTCCAATAGAAAGACATCGCCGTTACAAAAAAGAATATCGCTCCCAGTCCCATAGCCGCAAGTCCCATAAAAACTGAAAGTAGTTCCGGTGGTCTTTTCCACGTCCAGTAGAAAGGTAAGAAAAGAAATAGCGCAATAAGAAAATAACTCAGTCTTATGAGTGTCTTATCCTTTGTTTTTGGCCACCAGAGCGTTATAATATCCCTTGTTACATTTGCACTCATTATCATGACCATTCCTGCCAGAGTAGATAGGGTTGCAGCAAAAAGCCCCATTACATATAGCGTCTGCAATGGTATACCTCCTACTGCATATGAAAGCAGTGGAGCCGCAAGATCGGCCTTCCATGGTTCAATCTTAAAAAGCTCTGGGCCATAGAACATTCTCGCAATAAATCCGTTAGTCGATGCTGCAAGCATAACCGGTATACCTGTAATAAACCATACAATCATTACAAGTTTCCAATACTCCTTTTTATTCATCTCCTTCATGCCGAGAAAGCGTCCGAGGTTGTGTGGAAAACCTATTGCCATAGTAAAAAATATTACGGGGCACGCTAACAATCCAGTCCAGCTTGAAAAAAATTCAGTAGGTCCAACCGAGGGCAGATCAGGTCTTATCAGACTTAACAATCTCGGATCCTGTGCCCACATGCTCTTTGACATTGCCAGAAAACCACCCGATTTTATCAATGTCCACACACCAACTATCGCACCTACGACCCCGAGGAAGGCTCCCTGGAACGCCATCGACCAATTTGTTCCTACATATCCGCCAAGCACCATATAAATCCACGCAATAAAAACCCCAAGAAACAGGCATAATACTGGTGGAAAACCCGTAACAGCATACCAGACCCCTCCGGCAGCCTTCAATTGCCCAACAGAATATATAAAAAGAAAAAACAGCATGCAAAAACTTATTACAGTCTGAAGCATCTTTGACTCGTACCTTCTTCCCATAAGCTCCGGCACCGTAGTAGCACCAAGCTTGATGGCAAAGCTACGTGTTTTTGACGATGCGACCCATATACAGGGAATAACCCCTATGAGACTCCACATACCGGCAAACCACATACCAGAAAAACCAACAGAATATGTTATACCGGTACTTCCGCAGAACGCCCATCCCGAAAGATATGAAGATGCAAGGGCACACCCGGTAACAACCGGGCCCATATCCCTTTTGCCTACCAAATATTCATCGAACGATTGCCACTGTTTTTTTCCAAGTATACCAAGCAAGATTGAAATACCGAGAAGAACGGCTATCCCTGCAGATGAGGCAATTGCCATGCCGAGTGTTATCTCCGGTACAGGCATAAACTGTGTGTTCATTCTCCCCACCTCCTTGTGATCAACCATGTTCCAATAAATGTCATAAGAAATAGACCTATGATCATAGACCACCAGATATACCAAGGATACATAAGAGTAGCTGTATCAGGTTCCATAATTACCTCCTCATTAAAAGTTTTAGGGCATAAACTAAAAACATCTATCAGACGTACTAATACTGCGCATCTTAATTACACATGATAATGTCAATCCAGATAAACACCTGAACCAACATACAGGGTCTCGCCGCCGAGGGTGGTTTTTCTTATATAACTGCTTTTCTTTGAAGGTGATGCCTGACGTGGTTTTGGCCATTGATAAGTTACCCATATAGCATCATTATTCTCTAAGCTTTTCATTATTTCTTTTATGAAGGGTTTACCTTCATAATCTTTAAGCTCCCGTACATCCTGGCCTTCATAGCCAGGAAATGCTGGGTTAACGAGGTCTTTTCCCTTGCTGTTTATTACAAAAACGTATGTTGTAAGATAATTGAATTCTCCGAGTGGATCGCGCAAGATTGTGAATGCCTTATTTCCTTGTTTGCTTATCAGTTCAACCGCTTCATCAACTACATTCACCACAAATGCCTTATCCATCTTCATGCTGTACAAACCACTGCCTATAATATAGTCCTTCCCGGAAGGCGTCTTCACATACTTCACATATGAAGTCTTCCACGAAGGATTCTCTTCGCCGGGCTTCAGCCATACATAATGGGTCCAGCCCTCTTTTTTGTAACTGTACCCGGTTGCCTCCGTGATAAATGACCTGATGAATTGTTTACCTGCCAAATCCTTCAAATTTATCTGATTTTTACCTTCCAGTTCAGGACGATGTGGGTTTACAAAAACGTTCCCATTTGTGTCAACAACAAAAACATACCGGTCCCCGATAAGCCATTTGCTGTTTTTCTTCTTGAATTCAACAAACGCTGTCTCTCCTTGTTTTTCCACAAGGCTTGTTGCTTCTTTCACAAATTGTACAAGGTCTTTTGCTTCTTTACCTGAAGGCTCTATGGACTGTGAAAATACCTGAGAGGAACATGCAAGACATACAAAAACAAACAATAATGATAAGATAGTAACAGCTTTCTTCATAATTTCACCCCTATTAGTAGAATTTATAAAAGCGCCACCAACAATCTTTTAAACATTAAAGGCTTTTTATTTGTTCTAAATGTTATACATTTCAAAATAAAAATCAAGTAAATTGTGAAAAATATTACATGCGTTAAAACAAGTACTTAGCAGCATCAAAAAATCATTTCGCCAAAACTAAAACCCCGAACAAAGGTTGTTCGGGGTTTTAGATGTTTTTTATAATTTTTATGCCTATTTTTCCTGAAGCCTGTCCAAGGTTTCAAAATATGCCTCGATCCTTGTTCTAACCTGCGACTCAGCATAGAATCTCTGGTCACCCATATCACTTTCAAAAACAAGGGCAGGAATACCTGTCTTCTTTGTCAGAATATCCTTAAGGGTGGGCACTGCGAAAGAAACCGCTTTACAACTCCTGTTCATAAACATTATCATTCCATTCATCGAGTATCTCTTGAAAAGATCCATTGCCATATCAACCCTGTCTTCTATGGTTGAATTTGAAAATCTCGATACATAGTTTTCTGCAAGTGTCACAAGGGGATCCTTATCAAGATCAAATTCAAAACTCCATGCATGAACATACAGCGATGTCAAGATAACCCCACCATAAGAACCAAGAAGCTTTGCGTGGTCGCTGAACTTAAACCATACAGGGAGATTTTCCCAGTACAAACGATATTTTTCTTTTTCTTTAGGAAGCACACCGATACCCTGGTCTACTTTGGCCTGGATTTCATCACAGAGCGTCTGATAATAATCAACACACTCCTGAGTACCCCTTCTGTAAACAGCTATCGCCATACCGATCAAGGCATCGAATATGCTGATTGGTGATGGTTTATATTGCGCCATGTCAAGAAACTTTTTATAAAGGATACTTGACTGGGCAGAATATTTCATTACCTCTTTTAGCCTGTCATAATCAAATTTCTTTTTTGTCAAATCCTCGAGGAAACTTATCAATTCCTTTAATTGAAGCACACAGTATTTGACAATCTCTTCCCTTGCCTTTTTGTCCATGATGTGCTCGGGCGTATCAAAGACAAAGACTGGCAGATTCCCCTTTCTCGCCAGTACCTGGAACCACTTGGTCAGCGTAAAACACTGTGCATTGCATGCGAGAAAAAGGTCAGGATCAGGTATCCCCTTTGTAACCGTTATACCAGATTTTCTGTATGCCAAGTCGCTACGGGCATATGCACATAGATGGCTTGTATACCCCATATTTTCTGTTATGCTGCAAAGCTCTATGCCTTTCTTTGCTGTCAAGTTTGCGACAGAGTGGTTCTCAGGATAGATCGGGATTATATCGTGTGCAACAAAGATCTCAACAGGCGATATCGCTGTAGAATAACCAATCAATTTACCAAGTTCATGAGCATGAAAAGCCTCATCCATATACTCTTCAGTAATCTTTTTTGACAACTGTCTTGATGTTAATTTTTCGCTCATAAGGAGCCCCCTTTCAAGGATTCAAAGAATGCCTGTAACCTTGTTCTCACGTGTGAAAGAGACAATGTCTGGTATTCTGTATCCAATACATGAATCGGAATACCCTCCTGTTTAATCATGTTCTTGAGGTCGGGTAAATCATATTCCTGTGATTCGCAGAATTCAATATGGACATAGACAACCGCCTCTGCTTTTGTCTCTCGATAAAGAGCCTTGACTTCTTCATAATTTCTGTAAACGTCATCATGGATCGGCGTAAAAAATCCCCTCTTGAAATGTCTTTCGGTAAGAGCATCAATAGGGTTGCCCCCTGTATTTACAACACCCTGAATATATCTCGTTCCAACAAGAAGGGTATCACCAACGATATTCAGTTTTATCTCATCAAAAAGGTCATAAATCTCTGGAGGGTCGCATGTAATTCCAACAAGCACTATATCGGTATAGCCCTTTCCATTTTCAGCTTTAAGGCTATCCTTTATTTTTTTGAGGGATTTATTAAATTCTAATTTGTCTACCTGCTGTGACAATTTCATCATCGCAAACAACTCTTTATTGGTCAATGCAGCAGGGTTTTTCTTCTTGATGTCGTATATTTCCTTAAGCAGCATCTTGTTTTCGTTGTGTACCTTTATTGCTTCGTTTAAATCATTATCGGTTATCATCTTGCCTGACCATTTGGAAAGAGATGCAATTATCCTCTCTATCTCCTCCTTTACCCAGTAACGGGCGCTTGGTCTGTCTGCCTGTCGTGGCGCAAGATAACTTTCAACATATTTATCTGGAAAATTGATCCGCCATATATCAGACAGATGCTGTGTTGTATCACATACCTGTGGCAGGACATAACCGTCAAAGATATCCCCCTCATAACTCAGCACAAGCTCAAGATTACTCCTTGCAAGCGAGCAAGCATTATCCGGCAAATGACTCGGAGCCACCTTTAAAGGTCTGTTTGTTCCCATAAGCGTTACCGGAAGAAAGCCAAAGGCGTAAATCACCTCCTCCGGAACATCAGCAAACGTACTTCCTACCGCCCTTTTTCCTGTATCCTTAACCCACTGTCTTATCGACGGATACGGATCTTTGGCGTGGTCCACAATTTCTTTAAGGCTTAAGCTGTCCCACATAAGTCCTCCAGGTTATAATGAAAAATTTCACATATTATAAAAAATCCGCTTTCTTTTTGTCAAGAATTCAATTTGATTTTTGAAAAAACCTCGGCATAAAAATTATCGAAACATCATCATGTCCACCATTCTATAAGCTTTCAGCAATATCAGCATCACATGTAAACAACAAAACCGTCTTCCATATTAGCGGTGTGCTTTCGAACATATCTCACATTGCTCTGTTATATGCAAACATGCCTTTATATGCATAATAACCTTGCGGTGGTCTCACAGAAGAATAGCAACCAAAAGCTATCTGTTGTATTTAATGGGAATTTACTTGATTATTTGGGAAAAAATAATAGAATAATATCGTTATGGACAAACACAGGATCAAAGTCGCTGCAAAAGAATTTTACAAATACCTCGAACTTGAAAAAGGCGCCCCCCTTAACACACAAAAGGCATATAAGGGCGATATCAGAGATTTTATAAGGTTCATTGAAAAAAGTTCATTTGAAATAATAGACCACAATGTCATCAGGGCTTATATTGTAAACATCTATAAAACAATAAAGAAATCCTCTCTTGCAAGAAAGGTCTCCTCAATAAAGGTGTTTTTCAGATTCATGAAGAAAAAAAGATATATTGATGAAAATACAGCGCTTGTCATTAAAAACCCGAAAATAGAAAAACATCTACCCAAATTTTACACAATTGACGAGATGTTTCATTTTCTCGATTACCTTCCGAAAGAAGGCTGGTTGAATATCCGCAACCGCGCAATATTTGAACTCATGTATTCCACAGGTATGAGAGCACAAGAGGTTCTAAATCTCGACACAGAAGATCTGCACATAGATGGGATGTGGGTTAAAGCAAAAGGCAAAGGCGGCAAAGAAAGGGTGCTCCCCTTCGGCAACAAGGCAAAACGTGCCATTGAAGAATATTTGGAAGTAAGAAAAAACACACCTGTTGGAAATTATGTATCAAAAGGTCCTCTTTTCATAAATAATCATGGGACAAGACTGTCGTATAGGGGATTGCTGAGTATTATGAAAAAACATCAAATAAACGCACATCTGTTTAAGAACCTTGCGCTCCACGGAATAAGACATTCCTTTGCAACCCATATGCTTGACAGCGGGGCAGATCTGAGAAGTATTCAGGAACTGCTTGGCCACTCAAAGTTATCGACAACCCAGAAATATACTCACATCTCCACCGACAAATTGATGGAGATATACGACAAATCTCATCCGAGAAGGTAATATATGGAAGCAACAACAGTAATATGTGTAAGACACAAGGGAAACGTTTCTATTGGCGGCGACGGACAAGTCACTATGCATGCAACAATTGTAAAACACACCGCAAAAAAGGTAAGAAAACTCTATAAAGATAGATGCCTAGCAGGTTTTGCAGGCGCAACAGCAGATGCTTTTACCCTTTTTGAAAGATTCGAGAAGAAACTCGAACAATTCAACGGTAATATCACAAGGGCGTCTGTCGAATTGGCAAAAGACTGGAGAACAGACCGTTCACTCAGAAGGCTTGAGGCTTTAATGATAGTTGCAGATACAGAACATACATTCATTCTCTCCGGCACCGGTGACGTTGTGGAACCGGATGACGGAGTAGCAGCTATAGGTTCAGGTGGCGCATATGCACAAGCAGCCGCGAAGGCACTTGTTAAATATACAGACATGACTGCCTCTGAAATCGTAAAAGAGTCGATGCTGATTGCCTCAGAGATATGCATATATACAAATGAAAGGATCATCATCGAGGAGCTATAAATGAAAACATTGACACCCAGGGAGATTATGGAAGAACTGAACCGCTATATAATCGGACAGGAGAAGGCAAAAAAGGCTGTATCTGTCGCTTTAAGAAACAGATGGAGAAGACAGATGATACCCAAAGATTTAAGGGATGAGGTAGCCCCAAAAAACATAATCATGATAGGACCTACAGGGGTTGGAAAAACTGAAATAGCAAGACGTCTTGCAAAGCTTGCCAATTCACCCTTTTTGAAAATTGAAGCTACCAAGTTTACAGAGGTTGGCTATGTGGGAAGGGATGTTGAATCAATGATAAGAGATCTTACAGAATTATCCATAAACATGGTGAAAAAGGAGGAACAGGAGTCAGTAAAAGAAAAGGCTGCGATCATGGCAGAAGAAAGAATTCTTTACATTCTCTTGCCGGCGCCTAAAAGACAGGCAGATACACAAAACAATAACGAAGTCGAAGACCATTCAAGGGAAAAGCTGAGGGCACGGTTTAGGGATGGCAAATTGAATGAAAAACTCGTAGAACTCGACATGCCTGAAAGGGCGTTGCCTATCATAGAGGTGTTTTCCGCGCAAGGCATGGAAGAGATGGACATGCAGATAAGGGACCTGTTTGGCAACATACTGCCAAAAAAGACAAAGAAGAGAAAGGTCAAGATCAAAGATGCCTATGAATTTTTAATACAGGAAGAGTCAAAAAAGCTGATCGATATGGATAAGGTTGTCAAGGATGCCATCGAAAGGATTGAGCAGTCCGGTATTATTTTTCTTGACGAAATCGACAAGATTGCAAGCAGGGATCAGATACATGGTCCTGACGTATCAAGGGAAGGTGTCCAGAGGGATATCCTGCCGATAGTAGAAGGAACTACAGTTACCACAAAATATGGAATGGTAAAAACAGACCATATATTGTTTATAGCAGCAGGTGCTTTTCATATGTCTAAGCCTTCGGATTTGATCCCAGAATTGCAGGGCAGATTCCCCATAAGGGTTAACCTCGATCCGCTTACAAAAGATGATTTTTACAGAATCATAACTGAACCAGATAACGCCCTGATAAAGCAATATAAAGCACTTCTGAATACAGAAAACATAAATCTCGAATTCGAGGAAGAGGCAATAAAAGAAATAACAGAGATTTCGCAAAAGATAAATGAGATGACAGAGAATATCGGCGCAAGAAGACTTTATACTGTTATGGAAAAATTGCTCGAAGACATATCTTATTCAGCCCCGGATATGAAGGAAAAAGAAATTGTCATAACAAAAGAATATGTTAGGGAAAAGCTTGGAGAGTTTCTCGAAAAGGAAGATTTGAGCAGATACATATTATAATGCAGGAATCGAGGGTTTGAAGCTTAGAGGGTCAGAGGGTTGGCTAAACTCCAATCTTTCAATCGTCTAATCATACGGGAAGACAGGGGTAAAGCAAAAAACCAAACCATTGCCACTCAAACCCCTCGAACCCTTTAAACATATTAATTTAGAGGAGAATATGAGCGAGAAGATTACAACATTACTTGAGGCACTGCCTTACATAAAAAAGTTTTTTCGTTCGACCTTCGTTATAAAGTACGGAGGCGCGGCGATGGAGGAAGAACATCTGAAAAAGGAATTTGCCAAAGATGTGGCACTTCTTAAATATGTTGGGATAAATCCGGTCATCGTTCATGGAGGTGGTCCCAAGATAGGCAGACTTCTTAAAGAATTAAAAATACCAACAGAATTTGTCGATGGACTCAGGGTTACGGATTCAAAGACCCTTGACGTGGTTGAGATGGTCCTTTCAGGCAATATAAATAAAGAAATTGTAAAGAACATCAATGACATGGGAGGCAGGGCCATCGGACTTTCTGGAAAAGACGGAAGGCTGCTCATCGCTAAAAAGGTTGCCGGAAAAGATATTGGCCTTGTCGGTGAGATTGTAAATGTCGATGTTGCAATAATCAAAGATATAAACAGACATGGTTACATTCCTGTTATCGCCCCTCTTGCTGACGGCGTTGACGGTAATTCCTATAATATAAATGCTGATACAGCAGCAGGCAGCATAGCAAAATCTCTATCAGCGGAAAAGTTGATACTGCTGACAGACGTGGACGGTGTCCTAGATAAAGAGGATAAACTACTGTCATCATTAAAAATATCAGATATCGATACTCTTATCAGCAATAAGACGATCTCCGGCGGCATGATACCGAAGGTTGATTGTTGTATTGATGCAATTGAAGGTGGTGTCAAGGAGACACACATCATAAATGGAAAAATTCCTCATGCTATTCTGCTTGAAATATTTACCAATTCAGGAATAGGAACAAAAATCACAAAAGAGGTGTAAGATGCAACAAAATTGGATAGATTATGGGAAACAATACATTGCTAATACCTATAACAGGTTTCCCATAGTTGCTACAAAGGGTGAAAGATGCTGGATTTGGGACATGGATGGAAGAAGATATCTCGATTTTTTGTCAGGCATTTCAGTGTGTAATCTCGGTCATGCTCATAAAAATGCGATAGAAAGTCTTACTGTTCAGGCAGGAAAGCTATTTCATATATCAAATCTCTTTTATATCGAGACACAAATCAAGGCAGCAAAATTATTGGTTGAGAATTCATTTGGCGACAAAGTCTTTTTCTGTAACAGCGGAGCAGAGGCAAATGAAGCTGCCATTAAACTCGCAAGAAGATATTCATGGAAAAAATACGGTACAGAACGATACGAAATAATCACAATGGAAAATTCTTTTCACGGACGTACACTGGCAACACTCTCTGCAACAGGGCAGACAAAATTTCAAGAAGGCTTTTCGCCTCTTCCTGGTGGTTTCAAATACGTACCTTTCAACGATATAGAAAGCCTCATAAAAGCGTCTAACGACAAGACATGTGCGGTTATTATTGAACTTGTACAAGCAGAAGGCGGTGTTTATCTTGCAGATAAAGGATATGTTGAAAAACTCAGAAATTTTACGAGAGAAAAAGACATCCTTCTTATCTTCGATGAAGTTCAAACCGGCATTGGAAGAACAGGCAAACTCTTTGCTTACGAAAACTACAATATAGAGCCAGATATCATGAGCCTTGCAAAGGCGTTGGGAAATGGGTTTCCCGTGGGGGCAATTATTGCAAAAGATGAGGTAATGCAGGCATTCGAGCCCGGTACACATGCATCAACCTTTGGCGGAAACCCTCTTGCTTCATCGGCGGTCATCGCCACCCTTAATACATTTACCGATGAAAATATACTCAAGAATTGCAACGACGCAGGCATGCATCTATATGAAGGACTTCTTGGCCTTAAAGAAAAATATAGTTTTATTAAAGAGATAAGGGGTATTGGCCTTATATGGGGTGTTGAATTGTCAATCGATGGCAATCCCATAGCCGCAGAGTTCTTGAAGGAAGGTGTGATAATAAATTGTACTAAAATCAATACACTCAGACTTGTGCCACCTCTTATTATAAAAAATGAAGAGATTGATATTTTTCTGGAGATTGCGGACAGAATATTTGAAAGACAAAACACATGAGGGGTAACACTGGAGACTTAAAAAGGATTGAGGCTTGAGATTCGTTTCACGGATTAAAATACAGGCTGCATATAACTTTGATAGCCAAGCCAGAAAAAATGAGGTGAAAACATATTGAAAAGAGATTTTACCAAAATACTTGACATAAGCAAAGACGAAGGCATGAACCTTCTTGAAAGGGCACGATATCTAAAGGATATCCGTAAAAAAGGTATTGACCACAAACCCCTCAAGGGCAAAAACATAGCAATGATATTTGAGAAGGCATCTACAAGGACAAGGGTATCCTTTGAGGTTGGCATCCATGATCTTGGTGGAAATGCTGTGATAATGAACGCAAACGATATGCAGTTAGGAAGAGGGGAACCGGTGAAGGATACTGCAAGGGTGTTAAGCCGATATGTTGATGCCGTTATGATACGAACTTACAAGCAGACTGTCGTCGATGAACTTGCAAATTGGGCGAGTATCCCGATAATCAACGGTCTAAGCGACCTTTATCACCCCTGTCAGATTCTTTCCGATTTATATACAATTTCTGAATTTAGGGGTAGTTTTGAAAATCTGAAGATTATATATATTGGCGATGGGAACAATGTTGCAAATTCATGGATAGAGGCATCCATTCTTTTCGATCTCAACTTTGCTATGGCAACTCCAAACAATTACAAACCTCTCGAGAAGCTTGTAAAAATGGCTGAAAAAAATAGAAGATTTTCCATCGACAACGACCCGTATAAAGTTGTAAACAATGCTGATGTCATAAATACAGACGTTTGGGTAAGCATGGGACAGGAAAAGGAAAAGAAGGAAAGGAAAACAGCTTTTGCACTATATAAGATTGATGACAATCTCCTGAAAAAGGCAAATAACGATGTACTCGTAATGCACTGCCTTCCTGCATATAGAAATCAGGAGATTGCGGACAGTGTCTTTGAGAAATACCAAGATGTTATCTTTACACAGGCAGAAAATAGACTGCATGTACAAAAGGCACTTTTGGAGTGGTTGTTAACTTGAAAGCGCAAATAATCGAGGATAAAAGGGGATTAAGCGGTTAAATGTGACATCTTGACCCTCAAGCCCAACACATTTGAATACTTAAAATGGAGGTATTTAATGAAAAATATAAAAAAGGTTGTTCTCGCTTATTCTGGAGGTCTCGATACCTCTATAATAGTGAAATGGCTCAAGGAAACATACAATTGTGAGGTGATAGCCTTTGCTGCAGATGTTGGCCAGGAAGAGGAATTGACAGGACTCGAAGAAAAGGCCATTAAAACTGGTGCGTCCAAGATTTATATCGAAGACTTAAAAGAAGAGTTTGCAAGGGATTTTGTGTTCTTTGCCATAAAATCCAACGCAATATACGAAGGAAACTACCTGCTCGGTACTTCAATCGCAAGACCTTTAATTGCAAAACGGCAGGTTGAGATTGCAAGAATCGAGGGTGCCGATGCTGTTTCGCACGGTTCAACAGGCAAAGGAAATGATCAGGTCAGATTTGAACTGACCTACTATGCACTTGAACCAAATATAAAAGTAATAGCGCCATGGAGGGAATGGGATTTTTCATCAAGGGAAGAACTTATTGATTATGCGCAAAAACACAACATCGATGTACCTGTAAGTAAAGAAAAACCATATAGCATGGACAGAAACCTGATGCACATAAGCTATGAAGGTGGCATACTCGAAGATACATGGAATGAACCGGATGAAAACATGTTCCTTACGACCATTTCCCCCGAAAGAGCACCTGACAAATCAAGCTATATCGAAATATCCTTCAGTGACGGAATACCATATGCCATTGACGGAAAAGAGATGACACCTTTCAACATCATAAAACACCTAAACAAGATAGGTGGTGAAAACGGAATAGGACGTGTTGATATTGTAGAGAACAGGTTTGTGGGAATGAAATCAAGGGGTGTTTATGAAACCCCGGGCTGTACAATTCTCCATGCTGCACACAGGGCAATGGAATCAATCACAATGGATCGAGAGGTAATGCATTTGAGAGATAGCCTTATCCCAAAGGTCTCAGAACTTATCTACTATGGCTTCTGGTATTCCCCGGAGATGGAGGTCTTAAAAGCATTCACAAATGAAGCCCAGGCGGGGGTATCTGGCACCGTTAGACTAAAGCTATACAAGGGCAACTGTATTGTCGTGGGCAGAAAATCTGAAAAATCGCTCTATATGAAAGATTTTGCGACATTTGACAAGGATGATGTTTATCAACAAAAAGATGCGGGAGGCTTCATAAGGCTCAATGCACTCAGACTGCGCATCAGGGCATTGATGAATCAATAGAATTACAGAACATCGTTTTTCTTAATTCTATATTCTAAATCGGAGATATTGAAATGGACTACTATGAACCGCATGTAATAGAAGAAAAAAGACAGGGGCAGTGGGAGAAAAACAGGTTATTTCGTGTAACCGAAGACAGCACTAAAGAAAAATACTATCTGCTCGAGATGTTTCCCTATCCATCAGGAAAAATACACATGGGACATGTGAGAAACTATTCCATCGGTGACGTGATTGCTCGATACAAAAGAATGAGAGGTTTTAATGTGCTGCATCCAATGGGGTGGGATGCCTTTGGAATGCCGGCAGAAAACGCGGCAATTGAAAGGGGTGTACATCCAGCTTCATGGACATACGACAACATTTCATACATGAGAAAACAACTCAAAAGGCTTGGATTCAGTTACGACTGGGAACGAGAAATTGCAACCTGTGATGTGGAATACTACAAGTGGGAACAATGGATGTTTCTCAAGATGTTTGAAAAAGGCCTCGCATATAGAAAGAGTTCGCCGGTTAATTACTGCATAAAATGTCAGACCGTACTTGCCAACGAACAGGTCGAGGGGACTCTGTGCTGGCGGTGCGGTAAAGAGGTCATCCAAAAGGAGCTTACCCAATGGTTTTTTGCAATTACGAAATATGCAGACGAACTATACGAATACTGTGACAGACTTCCAGGGTGGCCAGAAAGGGTTCTCAACATGCAGAAAAACTGGATTGGAAAGAGTTATGGCGTTGAGGTAAACTTCAGACTCGATGATGGTTCACTGTTTACAATCTTCACAACAAGACCTGACACACTTTACGGCGTCACATTCATGGTAATCGCACCAGAACATCCATTATCCTATTCTCTTCCAATAGGAACCCCTTATGAAAAGGATGCGCATGAATTTTTAGAGAAGGTAAAAAAACAGGACAGAAGTTTCAGGACTGAGATAAGCTTGAAAAAAGAAGGTGTCTTTACAGGTAAATATGCAATAAACCCCCTGAATGGTACAAAAATACCCATATATATTGGAAATTTCGTTTTAATGGAGTATGGCACGGGTGCAATCATGTCTGTCCCGGCACATGACCAGAGGGATTTCGAGTTCGCAAAGGAATATGGGCTCCCGATTGTTATCACAATAATGCCAGAAGATAAATCCCTCACAGCCGAAACAATGGAGGGGGCTTATGAAGGTGACGGAAAAATGGTAAACTCCGCCCACTTTAACGGTATGAATAACAGAGAGGCGATCCCCACAATCATAAGTTATCTCGAGGAAAAGGGTCTTGGGATGGGAAAAATCAATTATCGCTTGAGAGATTGGGGCATTTCGAGACAGAGATACTGGGGAACACCAATCCCGATTATTTATTGCGAAAGGTGCGGCGTCGTCCCTGTCCCTTATGATCAGTTGCCAATTGTATTACCGCTCAATCTCGAAATCAAGATGGTTGGAAAATCACCGCTTGCAGAATATCCGGAATTCTTCGAAACAGAATGCCCCAATTGCAAGGGCAAGGCAAAAAGAGAAACGGATACGATGGACACCTTTGTTGAATCTTCTTGGTATTTCCTTAAATATACATGCCCAGACTATAAAGATGGTGCCTTGGATAAAGAAAAGGTCGATTATTGGATGTCTGTTGATCAATATATCGGCGGTGTTGAACACGCAGTTCTCCATCTTTTATATTCAAGGTTTTTCAATAGGGTATTAAATGAATTCGGATTCGTAAAAGAAAGAGAACCCTTTTTGAACCTGCTCACTCAAGGCATGGTCATTAAGGATGGTGCAAAAATGAGTAAATCCAAGGGAAATGTCGTTGACCCTGATTACCTGATAAAAAAATACGGTGCTGATACTACAAGGCTTTGCTGTATCTTTGCATCTCCTCCGGAAAAAGATCTTGAGTGGAGCGATAAAGGGGTTGAAGGCTCTTTTAGGTTCCTACAGAGAGTCTGGAGATTGGTTAATGAGCGGGTTAAGATTTTAAAAGACACCAAAACCAGCATGAAACCAAAAAATACAAACGATGAAACAATGCAGCTTTCTTACAAAACCCACAAAACAATCAAAAAGGTAACAGAAGACATTGACAGGTTTCATTTAAACACCGCGGTGGCAAGCATTATGGAACTCGTAAATGCAATTTATAAATTCCTTGAAAATGAACAAAACCAGAGAGAAGAAACAGGTTTATTAAAGGGTGCTATCGAGACAACAATTGCCCTTCTATTCCCCTTCGTACCTCATATAACAGAGGACTTATGGGAAAAAGTCGGTAATAATCCTGACGATCTCAATTCATTCTGGCCTGAATATGATGAAAGATATATCGTGGAAGACAGAGTAACAATAGCAATTCAGATTAACGGCAAATTAAGGGACACATATGAAGTAGAAAGGGGTATCGATGCAACAAGACTAAAAGAGGTTGTATTTAGCCTTGATAAGATTAAAAAACACACAGAGGGAAAGGATATAAGGAAGGTTATCACTATACCTGATAAGCTTGTAAATATCGTTTGCACTTGAAATACAACGGCTTTTGTTTATTGGTCAAAAAAACTCTAAAACGGGGTTCAGAAACTAATGAAAAATATAATGCATTCTAAATTAAAATATTTAATGGTTTTTATCTTAATAGCGCTGTGTTCATGTGGTTACCAAATGGTAAAGGAAAAGGGCATCTATGGGGGCGATATATCATCGCTTAGTATTCCGGCGTTCAAAAACAAGTCATTTGAACCGCATGCATCCATGTATGTCACAGACTCATTCACACGTGAAATAGTCTTGAGTGGGCTTTTCAAGGTAAATGTAAACAATCCCGATGGATACATAGAAGGTACAATAACAGAAATCAAAATATTGCCTGCCACAATGAACATATACGGTCTCGTCGTTGAAAAAACCATCTATGCCACCGTAGGTATTTCCATTTTCAGGAATAATGGTACGTTGTTAAGAAGGTGGGACTTTTCTGATAACGAAACTTACAATGTCGTTGACATAAACGCAGAAGATTTTAATAAAAGAGACGCCCTGAAAAGACTCTCAGGGCGCATGGCAAGAAAATTCTGTTCTATTATGCTGATTGATTATTAGGCTGTTATTTTATTGGAAAGAACATTTGCCCTTTTTGACAATCTTGCAACCTTTCTGGATGCATTATTAGGATGTATTACCCCCTTTGAGGCTGCTTTATCTATATAAGACACGGCCCTTTTTAATAATTCGTCCAAACGCTCCTTGTCTTTAGCTTCAATAACCTGAACCGCCCTTTTAATATATGTTTTCATGGTCGATTTCACGTGAGAGTTTCTTAACCTTCTCTCCTCAGACTGTCTCGTTCTTTTTATTGCAGATTTGTTTTTCCTCAAAACAGCGCCTCCAGATTTGTTTTGTCTTTTTTACCACTTATCATTGAACCAAGTCAATGAAAAACGCAACAACCAATAGTTATAAACAATAAAACGATAATCCATGCTATAATCAAGGTGTATCATGGAACAACGCTCCACCTGACTTTGGTTAGCCTATATATGATTAAACTGACTTGGTTTCAATTATGGCAGTTTTATTTTTTCCCAGCGTTTCTTTTGGATGCTTTAAGCGGGTTCAGTTTCTGCCCTTCCGTCTTCTGCATCTTTTTTACATGAGATGACATTGGACATACGCCTTTCTGCCACTTCTGTGCTGGGCTTGGAAAGCTTGAACAATATTTTCCTGTCTCAAAAACTACGATTCTTGTGCATCCTTCACAATTTTCGACTATTGTATGACATGCACCACCATTATAGGAGCATCCTGTTTTTTTCATAAACACACACTCCACTCCCGGTTTCACTGTTGCACACTGCATAACGGCACCACCTCCTTAAAATTTAAAAGCGGAAATATTAACTACATTTTTTTGAAATTGTCAACAGAAAAGATTAAATATTATTCTTGTATATTTATACTATTATTGATAACATATTGACTTCATCAAAATATTTTTTTTGCTTGAAGTTACCAGTTGACCATTCGGAAGGATGCGTGATATGTCACCGAACAACATCTTAAAAAGGCTTCTTAAAAAGGCATTCTCACCCGTTACCATCATGCTTATTCCACACAACTGCAAAAAGCCGCTAAACTTAAAGGTTCCATCGGCAGGCATTATCTTGGGTATTGTATTTTTTATAATCGGTACACTATTTGTTTTTTCAAGTACCGTTAGAACCATTGAATATCGCTCGATGAAACAAAAATTTACCTATTATTCCCAACAGTTTTCAGAACTACAGGGAACCATGATGGGGATAAAAAACAGCGAGAATGAACTCAAAAAGTTATTTTCCCTGAAATCAAAAAAAGATGTCATAGAAAATCTTGATAACACTACAGGACTAATGCAGGATACGATAGATTTTGAAAGTCTTAAAAATCAAATTGCAAAAACGATCGAGACAGTAAGTGAAATGAAAGAATACCTTTATAAACAAAAAGACGTTTATCGTTCTACACCGTTAGGTTCACCTGTAAAGGGAAGCATCACATCCTATTATGGCAAAAGGATACACCCTCATACAGGAAAAGAACAATTTCACTATGGCATAGATATAAAAACCAACGTTGGAGACCCTGTAAAGGCAACAGCCGACGGCATCATCAGCTTTTCCGGCTGGCTGGGTGATAATGGAAATCTCGTAGTTATCGAACATGGGATGGGTTTTTCAACCTATTATGCCCACAACAAGAAAAACCTCGTAAAGGTCGGTCAAAAGGTAAAAAAGGGCGACACCATAGCATATGTAGGCTCAACTGGTAACGCACAGACCGCCCATCTTCATTACAGCGTCTTAAGAAACGGCAATTATGTCAATCCAAAAAGATATATGGATGAAGGCATATATGTTCAAAAAGAGTAATAATGACAAACTCGAATCCCTGATAGGCTCAAACTCAGGATTCAGGGGCAACGTTGAAGTAAAGGGCACCTTGAGGGTGGATGGCACCATCGAAGGGAATATAACAGCAGACCATGTGATAATAGGCAAGGATGCTTATGTAAAAGGTAATATCGATGCAAATGCAATTACCATAGGTGGTAAAATGGAGGGCAATATACATGCCAGTGGTCTTGTAGAGATCACTTCGGCTGCATTTGCCTTAGGTGATATAATCGCAAAAAGGATTTCAATATCTGAGGGAGGCATCTTCAACGGCAGGATCATAATGAAAGAAGATGAAACAAGCCTGTTGGGGTATCAGGTCAACGGTTGATCTACCATGTCTTGAATGTTCAAATATTGACACACAACACAAAAAAATAATATCATTATCCAAAACAACGGTTAAACATGTTCAAGAAAGAAATTGATTTAATACCCTCTGAGCTTATCACCATAGAAACACACAAGTACTACCTTTCCCAAAAAGAAGGCAGAGAGGTCTCACTTGAAGAGGCAATTGTTGATTTTCTAATAAACTATGAATCAGATTTTTTAATGGCAAAACAGGTTGAGGATTTATACGAACAAAACGATGAAATCATGAAGTATAAATGGATTGAATCGGAAAAAAAGGGATACGACATCGGCACTGAAAAAGCAGCGGAAGAATGGGTTATAAAATATGGCTCAATCTGGAGAGAAGAAAAAGAATCGCTTGAAAAAAACAGATTTATTGAGACTAAAACCCTAATCCAGGGCAAAAATTCTATCGACATAGAAATAGCTCATCTTGCTGAAATAGCAAAGAAACATGATTGTGAACTCTACATCCATAAAAAGATGATGAAATATTACAATTTCGTTTTATTTGGCAAAAAAGAATATTTAAATGTTAAATCGATACTCTGCCCCAAATATCTGGAGGTAAACAGGGGTGAATCCGTTGAGTTTATTGCAACTGGAAATAATGCAAGATATGCCCTTGACGAAACAGAACATTTTATACACAATTTAGAGTCTATGGGATCAAATCCGTAAGGTGCGATTCAAGCACCTTCTCTATCCCAAAGCCTTCAAGACCCATATAGTATGTTACAGCATCAACCAATGCCTCCATTGGCACAAGGCCAACGATCTCGCTCCCAACAATATTGACCCCATACCTTTTAGCCTCTATTCGAACAAGCTCAACAACCCTGTATATCGGTGTTCTTGTGTAATCAGTCAAATTCATGGAAACCTGTGTAATATTCCGTTCTTTAAGTTCAATACCAATTGCCTTGCAGTATCTCAAACCTCCGTTTGAATGCCTAATCGCCTTTGCAATCTTATTAGCAATCGTTATACTGTTTGTATCGAGGTTTACGTTAAATGCAATGAGGGGCATCCGGGCGCCAATGGCAACCACACCAGCAGTAGGGTGGATATAAGTCTCCCCGAAAT